>CAEZWN010000001.1_pt1 | contig 37015 bp, 36 predicted proteins | sample 7265001 | NCBI WGS metagenome assembly CAEZWN01 (sample SAMEA6813883, study PRJEB35770) | freshwater metagenome | biome: Freshwater; feature: Freshwater reservoir; material: water | place: Czech Republic | collected 2015-11-04 | depth 0.5m m
TGATAATTCGAATATAAATCTTTTTTCATTAGTTCCAGTTAATGCCAAATTCCGTTGGATTGATACATCAGGAATTAAGGCTGGGTCTTGAAATACTGACGCAACACCATTTTTTCTTGCATCATCTGGTGAGGAAAATTTAACATCCTTGCCATGCAATTTTATTGTTCCACTATTTGAAGTTATAACTCCAGTTAAAATCTTTACTAACGTTGATTTACCTGCGCCGTTAGCGCCAAGTAGTGCGTGAATTTCGCCGGGCTGAACTTCAAAGTTTGCATTTTTTAGCGCTACAACTGGGCCATAAGACTTTGCTAATGATGAAATCTCTAGCAGTGAGTTCTTGGCCATAAACCGTCCAATCATAAAAAGTTTTTATAAATCTTGAGGCTTGAAGATTACTCTCCAAGCCTCAAGAACCTTACAACTACAACTTAAAGTCTAGATATCTAGAAATTAAGCACGTGCTCCATCATCTGAATCTTGAGGAGCCTTGCAACGGAATAGTTGTGTAGGTGTGAATGTTGTGTAACCAGGTAGTGAAAGTGTTGCTGAGAATCCTGCTTCTTGTGAAGCAACGATACGAGCATCAATCTCTGCCTTGTTAGCTTTGTAAGTAAGTGCCTTTGGTGTCAACAGAACCTTAGACGCAACAGTCTTGCCATCTAGAAGATCTACTGCAACCTTAAGAGCAGCTCCACCAACAATTGCTGGGTTTGGTACAACGATTCCAACAAAGCCCTTAGGTGCAAGTGTCTTTGTAAGTCTCATGAACTCGTTGTTATCTGAACCAACAACTGGAATGTACTTACCCTTTAGCTTTGAGGTCATTGCAGTAACGATGTTGTAATCGATACCTGATGTCCATACGCCTTGGAACTTACCTGGTACAAGTAATTGGTTAGCTAGCGTTCCGCCAGTTGCCCAGTCCCAGTTAGTAAATACTTCTTTTGTAATCTTGATGTTCTTCCACTTCGCCATTTCAGCCTTGAAGCCGGTATCGCGATCAGTGTCTGCACCAGCACCTGAAGCACCGCGCATGTAAAGAACATTTCCCTTGTAATTCATTGCCTTAGCAAGTGCAGCAGCGCCAGCGCGGCCGTACTCAACCTGATCATTTGCAACAAGAGTTGTGCTTGGAGCAGTAATTGCGTTATCTACTGCAATAACTTTGATACCAGCTGCAACAGCTTCAGCAATTGCTGTGTTGTTTGCAGTTGGAGAACCTGAGTTAACGATAATTGCATTAACGCCTGAGCTAATTAATGAACGAATATCTGCTGATTGCTCTGCATCAGTAGCATTGCGAGAAAGTACTTTAACTTCCTTAACTTTGCCTGTAAGAGTTGCTTCAGCCTTAATTGCGCAAACCATTGTTTCGCGCCATGAGTTTCCAGCCCAGCTATTGCTAACACCAATTTTGTAAGTTGCAGCAGCTTGCGCTGGAGCAGCAATTACAGTTACACCCATTACAAGTGCGATTGATGAAGCAACTGCTAAGCCAGCTTTGATTCGCTTTGAACCTAGTTTCATTGCATTCCTTCCGATAGTCGATCGACTTTGGACTTCTATCCTTGACCCTAGTGCCAAAGAAAACAAGTCGTTTTGCTCTTTGATATCAAATTGATACATAACCATCTCGTTATACGAGCGGGTAGGTATCTCGATTAACTGGCACCCCCTAGAGAAGCGTTTGATCCGGTTAGTCGAGATGAGAGGCGCCGAGCATGTTCGGCATAGGCGGCATCAAAGAGACGTTTGCTCTCGGCTTCACCTACCACTGCTCCGCTTGTTAGTACTTGAGGTATAAATCCAGCTGAAACTAATTTATCTGCTACCTGTACTTTAATTTCATTTACAACTGCAATTGCTGTCATCGTTGATCCAGGTCCTACTGGTGTTTGCATTCCAGGAATTGCAACAAGTGCATCTCCCACTGGAACCATTAAATCAATTACTAAATCAGCATTATCCGAAAGAGTTGTGCCAGATGAATGTGAAGGCTTCCCAGCTTTGTTGCTGGCAACTGATGTAACCGCAATTACTTTAATTCCTAATTTGCGAGCGCCCATCGCCATTTCAATTGGCACTGCTGTTTTTCCGCCGACACTAAACACCATCAAAATATCATTCTTATTAAATTGCCAGTTCTTTAATATCTCAGCAGCAAACCCTTCAACACGTTCGATATACATCGCTTGGCGCTGACCATTTGATCCAACTACTTGAGTATGAAATGTCATGGAAAGTTCGCCCATTGGATTAAATCCGGCGTATGACCCGTAACGTGGAAACATCTCTTCAATTGGAATACGTGAGTGGCCGGTTCCAAATAAATGGACGACGCCATCTTTTAAAATTGAATCTGCGCACCATTGTGCTGCAGTACTGATATTTGTGCCTTGTTCTTTTATTAAATCTGAAAGTAATTGCAGAGCGCGATCGGTCCATGTGCCAGCTAATGCTGAAACATTTGCCATTCCGATCCCCCTTTTAACTGATGCCTTATAACTGGTACCTTGGCCGCATGGGCCAAATGTCTATACCAATTCTGAAGAGAAGGTAGTCCTTTCATGAAGGCTGGTCAAGGCAAGAAGGCTGAGAAAGTATCCCTCCGCTACCAAGAGATTGAGGCTTGGCTTCGGGAAATCATTCTCAAGGGCCGGGCGGGTGAGGCGATTCCATCTGAGGTGGAAATTGCCGCCAGCTTTGATGTCAGCCGTATGACGGCAAGACAAGCAGTTTTAAATTTAATGCGCGAAGGTTTAGTTGATCGTCGTCGAGGTGCCGGAACATTTATTGCAGATAATCCATTGCACCGTCGAGAAGGAGTTTTACTTTCCTTCTCTGAGGATATGAAACGACGCGGACTTAAGCCATCCTCTGAATTAATTTCAGCGAAAAAAGAGATTGCAACCGCTGATGATCGCAAAGCTTTATCCCTAAAAGATCCTTCATCTGTAATTGTGATTAGGCGCTTGCGTCTTGCGGATAAAACTCCCCTAGCTTTAGAAAAGGTTGTATTAATCTCTAAGTGTGCCAAAGTTTTAGATGATGATTTAGAAAATGGATCTTTACATGATGCACTTCGCAAAATTGGAATTCAGCCAACATTGGCAAGTGGCTGGCTCAAAGCCAGGCTTGCAACTGCGCAAGAGGCTAAGAAATTAGATTTACCTACTAAATCGCCATTACTTGTTGAAACGAGAGTTATTGAAGATCAACATGGAAATCAAATAGAGCACACTGAAACCGCGTATGCGGCAAATCGTTATGTTGTAGATATCAAACTTAATTGTGCGCCAGCAGTAATTGCGCCATTTAATGCAGCGCCAATTGATCCGGCGTAAAAACCCAAGGTCGCTGGTACGACATTAATCGCACTCTTTGGAAATAAGTTAGCCCGCTTATTCATCTCTGCCCGAATTTCATTTAATAAAATATCGCCAGATTGAGCAACCCCGCCACCGATCACAATTGTGTCTGGTGCAAGTACTGCCATTATGTTGGTCAATGCAATTGCAATCCAAAAGCCAACCTCTTTGAAAGCGGCAAGTGCTTTGGCATCTCCGGCAACTGCATTTTTGTAAGCTTCTTCAGCTGTCTTAGTTCCGGCTAACTTTGCTATTGCAGCTGAGTTAGTAAGCGGTTCTGCACAACCTTGAGTTCCACAACCACACATTGGTCCATCTGCTTTTACGATCTGATGTGCAATTTCACCCGCACCGCGAGTTGCACCCATATGAATTTTTCCATCAATTACAACACCGCCACCAACACCTGTTCCAATTACATAACAAGCAACAGTTTTCTTTCCTAATGCTGCGCCCATAATTGCCTCTGCCAATGTAAAAGCACGTGCATCATTAATCATCGCAGTAGGTAAATTTGTGGCCTTTCTAATTGGTTCTAAAGCTTGGAATCCCTTCCAAGGACCAGGCAGGTTTGGAAATAACTCAATAGTTCCATCAGCGTTAAATACACCAGGAACGGCAACGCCAACTGCTGCCAGATCAGGAAACTGCTGTTGATTTTCCTTAGCTAAATTAGCAAGCCGATCCACAACATGTTGCGGACCGTGCTGTGCTTCAGAGGAAACATCCTCCTCTTTAATTATCTGCCATTTGTCTGAAATTTTTTCAATGACAGCGATCTTGATGTTTGTTCCACCAAGATCTAACCCTAAGAATTTAGTCACGGCCGAATTTTGCCACGTATTCATCAAGCATCGCACCAGTTGCTGATGCACCGCTTCGTGTAACACCGGCATCCATATACTCAAGAAGTGAATCTAGAGTTCTAACTCCACCAGCACTCTTAACCTTTACTGTTGGACTAACACTTTCCTTCATTAATTTAATGTCAGCCAGTGTTGCACCAGTTGGCGCATATCCAGTTGAAGTCTTAACGTAATGAGCTCCGGCTGCTTCACTTAATTTACATCCAGTTACTTTTTCAGCATCGGTTAAATAGGCATTTTCCAAAATCACTTTAACTGTGTGGCCAGCAGCCGCTTTAACTACTGCAGCGATATCTGCTTGAACTTCAGCTGTAGCGCCTGATTTTAGTAATCCAATATTTAGCACCATATCAATTTCTGTTGCTCCATCTTTAACCGCTTGTTCTGTTTCAAAAACTTTGGTCGATGTTGTTGAAGAACCGTGAGGAAAACCAACGACAGTTCCTACTAAAACATCGGTGCCCTTTAATAAATCTGCACAAAACTTCACATCAGCGGGTTTGCAGCAAACAGATGCCACATCATATTTCTTAGCAATCTCGCAACCCTCTTTAACTTCATTACGAGTCATCTCTGGCTTAAGTAATGAGTGATCGATGGTTTTAGCAACCTGCTTATATGTGTACTTTGGATGTGCCATTTATTTCTCCTCTTTTGTTTTCTGGTTTCTTAGATTCCAGAGATAGTGGACCAACCACCATCGATTTCTAATACCTGACCAGTAACAGCATTGTTTTCAATCAAGTAAACATATCCGGCAACTACTTGACCAACTGGAAGTTGATTTGGTGCAAGTGGTTGTTTTCTCTTAGTGAACTCTGAAATTTCAGGATTTTCTGCTGCACGCTTTGCCATGGGCGTTGCCACCAAGCTTGGTGCAACGGCATTTACTCTAATTTTATTTGCAAGATAACTAGATGAAAGAGTTGCGACCATTGCATTTATTGCACCTTTTGCAACGGCATAAGCATTAGTTTGAAAGAATTCCGGCGATGGTGAGGTTGCCAATACAGATGAGGTTAAAGTCAATGATCCGCCACCTGACTCTTTGAAGTACTTAACAGCTTCGCGGGCAGTTAAGAACGCGGTAGTTAAATTAAGTTCAAGTGTTTGTTCCCAAGCATTTTTTGAAATACTCTCGATTGGACCATCACCAAATGCGCGACCTGAGCCACCGGCAATTGAAACTACATGATCTAACCCACCTAAACTTTTTATTGCTTCTTGAAAACCATTTACGACAGCTAATTCATCGCGAAGATCAATCGGTTCATATCCCAATACAGCCGGAAGTTGTGCCGCGAGTGATTTTGAATCTTCTGCATCTCCACCTAATAAGTAGATTTGATAATCAGATTTAGCTAATTCCGTGGCAAGCCCAGCAGCAATACCTCGACTGCCAGTAATTAAAACTCGCTTACTCATTTTTAAAGCATAGTAAGGATTGCTTAAGTTGTCTAGACAACTCTAGTTTCACGAGAAAGATAGATAAGCCCAACTGTTACCAATGCAATCCCAGCCCATCCCTGCAAAGTTATCGATTCATTTAATACAACAGCTGCCAAAATTGTTGCCGTTGCTGGTTCTGCCAATATCAAAGTTGAGGCAACACCAGGCTTTACACCTTGTAATCCTTTTGCATAAAGAATGTAGGCAAGTGCAGTTGGTATTAATCCCAACCAAATAATCATTGCTACACCATCTATGGTACCAAGCCAATTAAATCCATTGAAGATTAGAAATGGTATTGATAAAACTGCGGCCAGTGAAAAAACTTTATACATCGTATAAGTTGAATCAACGCCAGGTGTAAATGCACGTTTGCTTGAGACAGCTAATAATCCAAATGAACCACCAGCAATGATTGCCAAAATAAATCCACCTAAATCAAAATCGGCAACGCCATTTGCAGTTCCTAAAATAATAATTCCAGTAGTAGTGATGATGGTTGCAATAAACCAACGCTTAGTGGCTTTTTGTCGATAGATTAAATAATCAAGCAAGCCAGTTAAGGCTGGAACTGATCCGAGCGCAGTTACTGTGCCAATGGCAACTCCGGTTTGTTTAACAGCAGAGAAGAAAGTTAATTGGTAAGACAAAATTCCAATGGCACTAAGCCACATTGATAACTTAGGGACTGGAGCGGATTGAATCTTGGTAAATTTCACATACAAGTACAAAAAGAAAGCACCGACAATTAACCTCGCACTGCCAATAGATAAGGATGAGATGCCATCAGGGCCTAATGCCTGTGTGGTGCCGGTTGTGCCAAAACAAATTCCGGCTGCAATAACTAAGGCGTAGTTTCGCCTCACATAATGAGATAACTCCTTGCTCATGTGTAAAAGGTAGCCGAAGTTCAACCACTAAGATTTTAGGCATGACGTGGCAGCGAGTTGATTTAACACCAGCGCAAATTGATCATTTAAAAACATTAGTTACCGGACAAGTTTCAACAAATGAAACTGTGCTTGATCAACATGGTCGCGATGAATCTGCAATTCCACCTGTTCGACCATCTGCAGTAGTAATGCCACACAGCACTGAAGAGGTTTCAAAGGTGCTCTCCTACTGCAATAAAGAAAAAATCCCAGTAGTTGCATTTGGCGCTGGATCATCATTAGAAGGACATGTTCTTCCATTATTTGGTGGCATCTCTTTAGATTTAACAGAGATGAATAAAATTATTGAGGTTCGCGCCGATGATTTATTGGTGCGCGTTCAGCCTGGTGTTCACCGGATGGCGTTAAATGAAAAGTTGGCTTCATCAGGATTGTTCTTCTCTGTTGACCCAGGTGCAGATGCAACGCTCGGCGGCATGGCATCAACTGGAGCTGCTGGCACAACCACAGTTCGTTACGGATCAATGCGCGATAACGTTTTAGCGATGACTGCGGTAATGGCAGATGGCACAGTTGTTCATACTGGGCGGGAAACTAGAAAATTATCTGCCGGATATGACTTAACTAGATTATTAGTTGGCTCAGAAGGAACTTTGGCAATCATTACAGAGTTAACACTTCGGGTATTTGGCATTCCAGAGAAAATGGCGGCGGCAATTGTGCGCTTTCCAACTTTGGCAGATGGGGTTACCGCAGCAACGGCAATTGTGCGCTCTGGTATTTCAATTGCCCGATGTGAATTCTTAGATGCCCAATGTATTAAGAATGTAAATGCACATGATGGTTTAACACTTACTGAAGTACCAACTTTGTTTTTTGAATTCCATGGTAGCCCGCAAGGTGTGCAAGAGGATGCAAATTCAGTTAAAGAGATTGTGGAAGAGTTTGGTGGTAGCGAGTTTGAATGGACAACAGATGAAGGTGCACGTCGTAAGTTATGGCAAGCACGTCACAATGCTTATTGGGCAGGAATTGCAGCCAATCCTGGAAAGCGTGCAGTTAGCACCGATGCCGCTGTTCCACTTTCAAAATTAGCTGATGCCGTAACTGTTGCTGATCAACTTCTTGCTAAACATAAATATCCATATTCAATTTTGGGACATGTGGCAGATGCCAATTTCCACTGCTTCATAGTTACTGATCCAAATAAACCTGAAGAGCTAGCGGATGTTAGGCATATAACGCACGAGATTACGATGAAGATGATTGAGATGGGTGGCACATGCACCGGCGAACACGGCATAGGCTCAGGAAAAATTGAGGCTTTAATCGCTGAAACTGGAGCTCCGGCAGTTAATATTATGAAGGCAATTAAGCAAGCGCTTGATCCAAATAATATTTTAAATCCAGGAAAGGTTTTCAATTGATGAGTCTTACCGTTTGGGAAGTTACCATCGCAGGTTTATTAATAGTTCTTGCGATCGACTTAACACTTGCAATTGTTAGACGACATATTGAAACCTCATTTAAAGAGGCTGCTGCTTGGACCGTCTTTTATGTTTGCGCCGCTATCGCCTTTGGTTGGTCTTTAGGAGAATGGAATACCGAACAATCTCGTTCTGAGTTCTTTGCAGGCTGGATCACCGAATACTCATTATCAGTTGATAACTTATTTATATTTATTTTAATTTTGGCAAGACTTAAGATTGCTAAATCAAAGGAGCAATTGGTTCTGCTTATTGGAATCATCATGGCGCTCGTACTTCGTGGCATCTTTATCTTGCTTGGCGCAGCTGTCATCGATCGCTACACCTGGGTCTTCTTTATCTTCGGTGCCTTCCTACTATTTACAGCTTACAAATTAATTGGCGAGGATGATCACAAAGAATGGAAAGAGGGCAAATTAATTCTTTGGTTAAAAGCGCGCGGCTCATCCCCGATGACCATCGCATTAATTGCACTTGCATTTACAGATTTAGTTTTCGCACTTGATTCGATTCCGGCGATCTTTGGTTTAACTAAAGATCCTTATATTGTCTTCACGGCAAATGTATTTGCACTTATGGGACTTCGTCAGCTGTATTTCTTAATTGGCGGATTAATGAATCGATTAATTTATTTAACAAAGGGTTTATCAATAATTCTCGCCTTTATCGGCGTGAAATTGATTATCGAAGCATTCCACGGAGTAGATATACATATTCTCTTTGGCGTTCATATTCCAGAAATTTCTACACAATTCTCATTATCGGTGATCGTTGGCACGCTAGTAAGTACAACAATTGCTAGCTTGATCGTAAGTGCTAAAAGAAACTCCGATAAATAGGTGGCACAATAAGCCGCATGTCTGTGGCACAGCGCAAGATCCAAGTATTTGAACCGCATCGTGCTTCGCTGCCAAAATTAAAGCCATACTTAACTGAGTTTTGGCGCCGTCGTGAATTTGCCACTGAACTTTCTAGATTTACCGACAAGGCTGAGTACCTAGAATCTAAATTAGGAAAAGTATGGCTTGTACTTAACCCGCTTTTTCTTGCGGTGATTTACTTTTTGTTAGTTTCTGTAATTCGTGGCGGCACTAGCCAAACCAATGGCTTTGTCACCTTGTGCCACATATTAATTGGATTATTTACCTTCTACTTTGCACAAAACACAATTTTAGCTGGCGCGCAATCAATTACCTCTGGTGGGCGATTGATTTTAAATCAGGCATTTCCAAGATCATTACTTCCACTATCTAGTGCATTAAGTGCTGCTCGCCAATTTGTGCCAACAATTCCAGTTTATGTTGCTGTGGTTTTAATCGGCAAGGTTGCATTTCCAGATGCAAATCTTCCTGGGTTAACTTGGAATTACTTATTTCTGCCATTGCTGTTAATTCCACTTGCCTTAACAAGCTTTGGTTTGGCTTTGCTATTTGCAACAATGAATGTTTACTTCCGTGACACCAGCAAACTTTTGACATACATAACTCGAATTTGGTTATACGCCTCTCCAGTTTTATGGCTACCGGAAATGGTGCATGGCTGGCATCGCATCATTCTTTATTTAAATCCACTAGGCCCAGTTCTTTCAGCAAATAGTCGGATCTGGATTGATGGTTTGGCACCAACTGCATCACAAGTAATTGCATCTGCAATCTGGTCAGTTCTGGCATTACTTCTTGGCGGTTACTTCTTCGTATCAAGGGAGCGCGATTTTGCGGTCCGAATCTAAAGCAGTTACTGAGATGCCAAGTAATTTGGCTATTCGAATTGAAGATCTTTCAATTCGTTACAAAATAAATGTGGAAGCAAAGAAGACTTTAAAGAATGCGGTAATGCGCGCTAGCAAAGGACAAAAGGTTCGGATGCGAACCGTGGAGGCGGTTAATCATTTAAATTTAGATATTCCGCATGGCAGTGTTGTTGGAATTGTTGGTGCAAATGGCGCTGGTAAATCAACCTTAATGAGATCAATCGCTGGCATCTTGCCACCAACTGAGGGACGAATAACTGTTGATGGAAAGATCTCCACATTATTAGCACTTGGTGTGGGCTTTAATCCAGCGCTATCTGGCCGCGACAATATTATTTTGGGCGGCTTAGCTGCCGGAATGACTCGTGCTGAAATTGAAAGCAAAACAGATGAGATCGCACAATTTGCCGATCTGCCTGATGGTTTTATTGATATGCCCGTGCGCACCTATTCATCGGGTATGTATGGCCGCGTGGCATTTTCAGTTGCGGTAAATATGACACCAGATATCTTGCTATTAGATGAGGCGTTATCGGCAGGAGATGCCGCTTTTAAAGAGAAATCCTTTAATCGTATGCGCGAGCTTTGTGCGCAAGCACGCACAATTTTAATTGTTTCACATGCACTTGCTTCAATCAATGAACTTTGTGATTCAGCAATTTGGCTACACAAAGGAAAGTTAGTTGCTAATGGCAAACCTGAAGATATAACAGAGCAATACCTTAAATTCTTAGATGTTGGCGCACTTCCCTCTTCATACGAGGATTTATAAATGCAAATCTCATTAGTTTCATCAGCTGATGAGGTATCCGATGCCAGATTACATCGGTTATGCAACGCCTTAATTAAAGATGGTAAATCAGTTGAAGTAATCGCACTAGGTAAATCAGTTGATGCACCTGCCGGAGTAAGTTTTAAAAAAGCATTAGGCAGTAAATCATTTATCGCCAGAATAATTAGAGATATCACAATCCCATTCCAAACTAAGGGCAGGGTGGTAATTGTTGTTGCGCCAGATCTTCTGGCAACAACCTGGTTGATCAGTAAATTACGCAGACAAAAATTAGTGGCAGATGTGCACGAGGATTATTTGCGACTATTACAAGATCGCACTTGGGCTAAAGGGTTAATTGGTCAGGCGGCCGGATTAATTGCACGCATCGCAACCTTTGTGGCAAAGAGTTCATCATTAACCACTGTGGCAGATGTGCAGGTACCACCGCTTAATGCAAAAAATAGATTGGTGGTGCGAAACCTGCCCGATAATTCACTAATAACCCAAAGTGGTCAGTTATCAAATACACCAACTGCAATTTATATTGGCGATATTAGAAAATCTCGTGGTTTAAAAAAGATTCTAGAAGTTGCCGAACTTTCACCTAATTGGAACTTTGAATTAATTGGCAATATTGCAGAAGCAGATAAAGAGTTTGTTGAACTTTGGCAAAGTACATCACCTGCAGCATCTCGAGTTACCTTTCATGGCAAGTTAGCTCCAAAGCAATCTTGGAGATTTGCAGAAGGTGCATGGGTTGGTTTGTCATTACTTGAACCAACTCCAGCATTTGTCGATGCCATTCCAAGTAAGTTATATGAATACTTAAGTTGTGGGTTAGCAGTTGTCTCAACTAATTTGCCACGAAGTGTGCAGATAATTTCTGAGAGCAACTCTGGTGTAATTGCAGATTCACCTGCAGAGATATCAAATGCATTAATTAAATTTGAGAGTGATAAAGAATCGCTTAATCAATTGCGCAGTAATGGTATGAATTGGGCAAAAAATAATTTAAATTCACCCGCTGAATACGAGCGCTTTACCGCAGCAATTTCTAATCTTTTAAAGTAATCAGGGTAGGCTAGGCACATGCCAGCCAAAATTTCACCAACTGCATCTGTTGATGCATCAGCGGTAATTGGTGATGGCTCATCTATTTGGGGCGATGCACAAGTTCGTGGTGGTGCAAAGCTTGGAAAAAATTGCATCGTTGGTACTGGTGCTTACATTGATGCCAATGTTGAAATTGGCGATAATTGCAAGATTCAAAATTTAGCTTTGGTTTATCATCCAGCAAAACTTGCTAATGGAGTTTTTATTGGACCAGCTGCAGTTTTAACAAATGATCAATATCCCCGTGCTATTAATCCTGATGGCTCTTTGAAATCAGCAAGTGATTGGGATGCAGTTGGCGTAACAATTAAAGAGGGCGCAGCAATTGGTGCGCGCGCAGTTTGTGTTGCACCAGTAACGATTGGCGCTTGGGCGCTAATTGCAGCAGGTGCCGTAGTTAACAAAGATGTCCCAGATTTCGCATTAATGGCTGGAGTTCCAGCAAAACGCATCCGTTGGGTGGGTCGTGCTGGGGTGCCACTGGAATCAATCGGCGATAATCGCTTCCGTTGTCCAACAACTGGTGCTACCTATAAAGAGGAATCATCAGATAAATTAATTGAAGAGAGTAAATAAATGATTCCTGCAGCTAAACCAATTATTGGTGATGATGAACGTGCTGCTGTTGATCGCGTTCTTCGATCCGGCATGTTGGCACAAGGCCCCGAAGTTGCAGCATTTGAAGAAGAGTTTTCTAAACATGTTGGTGGTCGTCATTGCGTAGCAATGAACAGCGGAACATCGGCACTGCACTTAGGTTTTATTGCTGCCGGAATTAAAGCAGGCGATGAAGTTATCGTGCCATCCTTTTCTTTTGCAGCCACTGCTAACTCAGTTGTGCTGGCCGGTGCGGTTCCAGTATTTGCCGACATTGATCCAAAAACTTTTAACTTAGATCCAGATCATGCGCAATCTCTAATTACATCTAAAACAAAGGCGATCATGCCGGTTCATTTATATGGTCACATCGCTGCGATGGATCGTTTTGCTGAAATTGGCAAAAAACATGGTGTGCAAATTATTGAAGATGCTGCGCAAGGACATTTAGCATCTCTTAACGGAAAAAACTCCGGCGAGTTTGGAACTGTCGCCTCATTCTCTTTCTATCCAACTAAGAACATGACCGCTGGTGAAGGCGGCATGGTTGTTACTGAATCAGCAGAGACTGCACGCATGCTTCGCCTACTTCGTAATCAAGGCCAAGAGATTAGATATCGCAACGAGGTAATTGGATTTAACACCCGCATGACTGATATTCATGCCGCAATTGGTCGAGTGCAATTAGCCAAACTGCCAGGTTGGACAAAACAACGTCAAGAAAATGCTGCATTCTTAGATGCAAATATCAAAGGTGTTGTAACGCCATTTGTTGCTCCTGGATCTACCCACTCTTATCACCAGTACACAATCCGCGTTCCTGGAAATAATGCAGCGGTGCGCGATAAATTTATGGAGGAGCTAACTAAGCGCGGAGTTGGATGTGGTGTTTATTACCCAACACCAATTCATCGCCTGCCCTCATTTAATTTGAAGTTAGATCTGCCAGAAAGTGAAAAGATGGTTAATGAATGTATTTCACTTCCAGTCCACCCATCTTTAACTAAGGATGAATTAGCAACTGTTGCCAATGCGGTAACTGAAGTAGCAGGTTTATTGCTGTGAGCAAGAAATTACGTGCTGGTTTAGTTGGACTTGGCATGATGGGTCGCCACCATGCACGTGTTTTAAGTTCGCTAGAAAATGTAGAGCTCGTTGCAGTTTGTGATCCAATGGGAGATCCACATAAAGCAGCTGGTGATCGAACCGTTTTAAAATCGGTAAAAGAGTTAATTGATGCTGGTATTGATTACGCAATGATTGCAGCGCCAACAGCATTTCATGAAGAGTTAGCACTTGAATTAGCTAATGCCGGAATTCATGCAATGGTAGAAAAGCCATTAGCAATTGACACAGCATCTGCAGAAAAAATCACCGCAGCATTTAAAGCAAAGGGATTAGTTGGCGCAGTTGGTCATATTGAAAGATACAACCCAGCATTACAACAACTTCGCGCACGACTTGAAAAGGGTGAACTTGGTGAGGTTTACCAAATTGCAACTCGTCGCCAAGGTCCATTTCCAGCACGTATTGCCGATGTGGGCGTGATTAAAGATTTAGCAACACATGACATTGATTTAACCGCTTGGGTTGCCGGATCTAAGTACACATCTATTTCCGCACGCACCGCACACAAATCTGGCAGAGCTCATGAAGATTTAGTTGCTGCAACTGGATTACTCGCAAATGGAATTATTACCAGCCACTTAGTGAATTGGTTGACCCCTTTTAAAGAACGGTTAACTATTGTTACTGGCGAAGCAGGCACATTAGTTGCCGACACATTAACTGCAGATTTAACTCTTTATACAAACGCCTCTGTGGCAACGCAGTGGGATTCAGTATCAGCATTTCGCGGGGTAAGTGAGGGCGAGGTTGTTCGCTATGCCTTTGCTAAGAAAGAGCCATTAATGGTCGAACATGAAAATTTCCGTGACGCAGTACTTGGATTACCAGGTGCAATGGAGAAGATCGTAACTATGGAGCAAGGTTTAGCCACAGTTGCAGTTGCGCAAGCAATGATTGAAAGTGCTGATAAGAAAGTGACAATTAATTTATGAAGATTGCAGTCGTAGCACTTGGAAAAATTGGTCTGCCACTTGCTGTGCAATTTGCTAATAAAGGCCATCAGGTAATTGGTTGCGATGTTAATCAGAAAACCGTTGATTTAATTAATGCCGGAACAGAACCATTTCCCGGTGAAGCTCACCTGCAAGAGCACTTAAGCAAGGTAGTAAAAAACGGTAATTTAATTGCAACTACCGATACCCAAGATGCGGTTTCTAAATCTGATGCAGTAGTTGTTGTAGTTCCACTATTTGTTGATGAACAAGGAGTTCCTGATTTTGGTTGGATGGATGCGGCGACCGAAAAGATTGGCGCTGGTTTAAAGCCCGGCACATTGGTTTCATATGAGACCACTCTCCCAGTTGGCACAACTCGAACTCGTTTTGCGAAAGCGTTAGAAAAAGTATCTGGCTTAACTGCTGGCAAGGATTTCACCTTAGTTTTCTCACCAGAGCGAGTATTAACTGGCCGAGTATTTGCTGATCTTCGCAAATATCCAAAGTTAGTTGGCGGCATTGATGCAGCAAGCACAGCAGCTGGCGTTAAGTTTTATGAAGCGGTTCTAGATTTTGATGATCGTCCAGATCTGCAACAAAAAAATGGTGTTTGGGATCTAGGAAGTTGTGAAGCCTCTGAGATGGCAAAGCTTGCCGAAACAACTTATCGAGATGTAAATATTGCACTTGCAAATCAATTTGCAGTTTTTGCTGAAGGTGCCAACATAGATATCGCAAAAGTTATTGCGGCCTCTAACTCTCAGCCCTACAGCCATATTCACCAACCAGGTATTGCAGTTGGCGGACATTGCATTCCAATCTACCCACGCTTTTATCTTTGGAATGATCCAAAGGCAACGGTTGTTGCAGCCGCGCGCAATGCAAATGCGGCTATGCCATCACATGCAGTTGATTTGTTGGCGGCTGAGTTAGGAAGCTTAAAAGGTAAAAAGGTTGCTGTGCTTGGTATCTCTTATCGTGGTGGCGTTAAGGAAAGTGCGTTCAGTGGTGTATTTCCAACAGTTACTGCATTAATTGAAAAAGGTGCCACAGTATTAGTAAATGATCCAATGTATACAGATGATGAGATCAAATCACTTGGCTTCACACCATACAAAATTGGTGAATCTGTTGATGGCATGGTCCTGCAGGCAGATCACACTGAATATAAAAAATTGAGTGCAACTGATTTTCCGGGAGTTAAAGCTGTTGTTGATGGCCGCCGGGCATTAGATGCAAGTAAGTTCGCTGGCATTACTGTGCGGGTAATTGGCGCACCAGCTAATTAATATTTAACTGTAAAAGCTTTAGCTTTTCTTGGCTTTGGTTTAACGCCTGCTAATTTGTTGTAGAGATTAACTAATACCTTTGCCTGTAGCTCCCAACTACGCTGTGCAAGCACGCTCTTGGTATACACCTTTTTATATCGCTTCTCATTTGCCAATACTTTTTTGACTGCCGCCACAAAAGAATCAACATCTTGCGCAATAAAAACCTCACCATTTTTCAGCCGCTTCACTTCAGCAGCCATCGTCTTAACATCACTTACCACTATCGGTAATTTTGCCTGCATGTACTCACCAAATTTAGTGATTAATGAGATCTCATGATTTAACTTATGGTGAAGTGGAATTAAGCCAATATTTGCTGTTGATAAAAAGGAAACCAACTCTGAGTTGGGCACATACGGCACAACATGAAAACGATCTGCCACATCACTTGCCTCAATCTCTAATTGCTTAACCGTTGCATTCTCAGGGTTAGCGATAAGCGCCAAGTGCACATTTGGTAATTTTCGTAATGCCTCAATCGCAGTTGATAAACCACGTTGTGGGGCAACCGCACCGGAGTAAACCATTAATGCAGTTTTATTATTTAACCCGCACATCTTTCGCAGATTTAATTTAGATTTTTGCTGACCTGCAAAAAGTGGATCATTAGCAACCAGGATTGGCCGTTTCTTACTTTTTAAATGTGGCATTAAAAGATCAGACATTGGTTCACTAACTGATAAGACCGCATCTGATTGGGCCACTCCAAAGCGCTCCGCTTTTGTGTATGCATTAACCAATGGTTTAGTTAAATGAGAAACTCCTGGCACATACTCATGAGCATCATAAATTAAGGAGACTTTCTTTCCTTGAGCTCGAAGTAATTGGGTAATTTCGGTAGCAATTGGCAATGCTGTGTAATCATGGGCGTGGATAACATCTGGTGAGAATCTTTGAACTATTGGCTTAAGCGATTTTTGTGATCTTTGATAATTTGGGATGCCAGATTTAGAGCTAGGAAAGAGAGTTTCTAATATCTTGCGTAATCTTCTTCTACTTTTCCTTAGTAATTTGGCAATTAACCTTTGATTAATTACATACTTAATTTGTAATCTTTCAATATTTGCATATCCGATGCTGAATTTATCAACTTTGCCAGTTGGTGTTGAGCCGCAAACTAAAACATCCCAGCCAGCATTTCCTAATGACCAAGCCATCTTAAGAACTCTGGAGTCTTCAGCAACTCCATTAAGCACTATGTGTAGTGCCTTTGGTGCTGACTTCATTAGTTAAAGATAAATGCCAAGGTTGTATAAACAACAGTTATGCCAAAAGCCAAAGCTGCAGATTGCATAAATATATTAATTGCCGTTTTGCGATCTGCCTTGCGATCTTCAATCGATGCAACTCTGGATGCTTTGCCTAATCGACCAAAATTAAAGGTGCCGGCAAATCCATATGCTAAACAAAACTTTTTACGTGATTGCACAAAACCAATTGCAAAAACTAATGCTGGGAAAAAGATAAAAAATCTTGGTGGATTGGGATCCTCATTTGATAACAAGCCAATACCAACAACTACTGTAAGAACGGCGCCAATTAAGGCAACTACTTGGCGTTGGCGAATTTCTTGTTTGCCGATATTGCAGGTGCCGGGGATGTAATTAGTACTGTTTAAATCTTTGGACATTAAGCGTCTTCGCGCTCTTCTTCATCTGTCCAAACTTCATACTTATCGCCATCAGAACGTGAAATCCAATTAAATAAAGCTTTCAGTGCGCCAGCAATAACAGCTAAGAACGCCAGTGAGGCAATTAAGCGGCGGATAACTTTTATCATGAGTGAAATCTACTACTGGCCAGCAAGTTTTGTCAGCGCATCGCCCGAGACTCGAAATACCGTCCACTCATCCATCGCCTCTGCGCCTAATGATTTATAAAAATCAATTGATGGTTTATTCCAATCCAGTACCCACCAAGAAAATCTTGGGTAGCCACGTTCCACACAAATCTGTGCCAACTTAACTAGTAAAGCTTTGCCATGTCCTTGGCCACGAAACTTTGGATCAACAAATAGATCCTCTAGATAAATACCATGTTTACCGCGCCAAGTAGAGTAATTTAAATGCCAAATTGCAATTCCAGTTACTTCATCGTCAATTACAGATAGCAAACAATATACCTGGGGATTTTCACAAAATAATGATTGCGCTAAATCACTCTTTGAAAGTACCGCCTCAGCTGGCGCTTTCTCATACTCAGCTAGTGCGTGGATGTAACGAAAAATTTCATCTATATCAGCTGGAGTTGCCTCGCGAATTTTAAATGACATTTATTAAGAGATTTTTGCAGCAGCCATTGCGCTTTGAATATCAGCCCAAAGATCATCAGCATTTTCAATACCAACTGAAAAACGAATTAAATTCTCTGGAATAGTCTCACTTTCCGTCTTCCAACGGCGACGTCGCTCCCACAAGGATTCAACTCCGCCTAATGATGTTGCATTAGTAATTAACTTTGATGAGTTACACATTAAATCTATTTGTTCAACAGTTGCTTTTACTTCAAAGGAGATTACTGCGCCAAAACCTTTCATGAAAGATTTTGCGCGTTCGTGATATGGATCTGTAGCAAGTCCTGGATAGCGCACCCGAGAAATTGCTGGATCTTTTACTAACCGTTGGGCTAGATCCATTGCATTTTCCTGAGATTTCTTCATGCGTAGTGAAAATGTTCTAAGACCACGAAGTGCCAGCCATGCTTCAAATGGACCGGCGATTGCGCCACCGTAACGTCGGGCTTGTTCTAGTCGAACATTTAATGCTGGATCATTTGTACTTGTGGAACCTAGTAATAAATCACTGTGTCCAGATAAATACTTTGTAACTGAGTGAATAACTACATCAGCGCCCATTGCCAATGGATTTTGCACCATCGGAGATGCCAAGGTGTTATCAACTGCAACGCCACAACCAGCAGCTTTAGCGGCGCTAATTAATTTTGGTAGATCAACAATTTCAATTCCAGGATTAATTGGTGATTCTAAATAAAGCATTTGTGTCCCCGGAATTTGTGCAAGGACTGCATCAGTATCTGCTAAATCTACAAAGCGAACGGTTAATCTGCCGCTTTCTTGCATCTGCTTAAGCATGGTGGTTGTTCCTTGATAACCATGATGTGATGCGGTAATTACGGCGCCATGTGGCAACAAGGAGAGCACGCAACTAATTGCTGCCATACCTGATCCATAAATTAAAGTTTGGCCACCTTCTAGTGAAGAGATCGCCTCTTCTAACGCACTCCAACTTTCATTTCCATAGCGGCCATAACCAATTGGGCCACCTTCATGCAATGTTGAGTTAAGTGAAATTGGTGGATTTAATGCACCATCTGGCTTCTTCGGTGGTCTTCCAGCTGCAACTACCTTTGTTTCAGCGTGAAGCTTTTCCCAATTATGTTCACTGGACATAGTCGTAAGCATAACTCATTGAGTTAAGGATAAAACTGCGCTTATTTTTTTGGTTCAAGCACCAATGCAACAGAGTTGATACACCAACGCTCATCAGTTGGCACATCAAAGCCCTCACCCTTAAATACATGGCCAAGATGTGAACCGCAAGCGGCGCATCGAACTTCAGTTCTAACTCGTGGAAATAATGATCGATCTTCAATTAATTCAACAGCATCATCTTCAGTTGGTGCATAAAAAGATGGCCAGCCACAACCAGAATGAAACTTAGTATCTGATCTAAATAATTCAGCGGTGCAAGCTTTGCATTTATAAACACCGGTTGTTTCAGTGTCTGTGTACTCACCAGTGAATGCCACTTCGGTAGCCGCATTTCGTAATACTTCAAATGAGAGTGGATCAACTCGTGCAGCCAGTGCTGCCTCATCGATCTTTACTGGGTAATTTTCAGATGAGATTGGTTTATCACTCATGAAATTATTAACTCCATAGGAAATGCCACTCCAGTAGATGAATGACAATCGTAGCCATTTGGATTTTTAGCTAAATACTTTTGGTGATACTCCTCTGCTGGCCAGTATGTAATTCCGGTAGCTGGCAAAATTTCAGTAACGATCTTGTCCATGCCATTACTGGTTAACTCACTTTGATAGGCATCGCGGGTTAGTAACGCCTCATGCATTTGTAATTCAGTGGTTGTATAAATTGAACTGCGATACTGAGTACCAATGTCGCCACCTTGTTGATTCAAAGAGGTTGGATCATGCATTACCCAAAATTCGGCAAGTAATCTTTGATATGAAATTTGAGTTGGATCAAAAATAACTTCAACCATTTCAGCATGTGCAGTTTTTCCGGTACAAACCTCTTCATAAGTTGGATTTGCTTTTGTGCCACCCATGTATCCAACTGAAGTACTTACAACTCCTGATAATTGCCAAAATCTGCGCTCTGCTCCCCAAAAACATCCAGTAGCTAAGTAAGCAGTTTGCGTAGCCTGTGTCATGGCTTAATTCTCTCTGATTGAATGAAGATCATCAATTTATAACTGATAACCTTGCTATCTAGATTAATTTGCCCCCGTAGCTCAGGGGATAGAGCACTGCCCTCCGGAGGCAGGTGCGCAGGTTCGATTCCTGCCGGGGGCACGCTTAATTTAAGAGTTATTAAAATATTAATTAATAATTCACAGTCAAATATCCTTGTTTATTTATCTAATCCACGGGAGAATTAATCCACTGAAAGAACATCTCTTTCGATAATTTTTGTTCAAAATTTGATTGATAATTAGGAGGCAATGACCTATGGATTGGCGACATGAAGCGGCTTGTCGCGAAGAAGATCCAGAGGTGTTCTTCCCGGTTGGTAACACTGGCCCAGCACTTGCTCAAATCGAAGAGGCTAAAAAAATCTGTGAACGTTGCTCTGTGAAAGAGCCTTGTCTTGCTTGGGCGCTAGAAAGTGGTCAAGATGCTGGCGTATGGGGTGGGTTATCAGAGGATGAACGTCGCGCTATGAAACGTCGCGCAGCTCGAAACCGCGCTCGCCAATTAGAAAATCAAACAACTTTTTAATTAATAATTAATTTGCAGTAAAGCTAACAACTGCAACTGTTTGTTTTCCATTACTACTTAAATTAATCTCACCAGCTAATTCATTTTTAGTTAATGTATTAGCAATTTGTAAACCTAAATTTGCTGATTGCTCGATATTAAAATCAGCCGGCAAGCCAGCTCCATTATCAACTACTGAGACTGTGTAACTCTTGCCCTGATTTTTCACCTCTACTTGAAGCAGATCTCCCGAATCAGCTAATCCATGTTCTAGGGCGTTGTGAATTAATTCAGCAACAACTAAGGAAAGTGCGGTGGCTACCTTTGAATCAAAGGCCCCAAACTCTCCCAACTTTTCAAATTTAATTTGCCTTGGCGTAAGGCTGATTGCATTTTTTACTATCTGATCCAACACTGAATCAAACTCAACAAAATCACCTGATTGATTAGACAAGGTTTCATGTACCAGCGCAATTGAGGCTACTCGGCGAACCGCCTCAGCAAGTGCAGCACTTGCAGTTGGATCCTCCACGCGACGAGATTGCAGGCGAAGTAATGCTGAAACAGTCTGTAAATTATTTTTAACTCGGTGGTGAATCTCCTTAATTGTGGCATCTTTTGTAACCAATGCACGATCTCGGTTTCGCAGTTCCGTAATGTTGTGCACCAACACAATGGCGCCGATTCGATCCTTGTCATTTGTTAACGGGATTACTAAAAGATCAATTACCCCGCGAGAGTTTTCATACTCTGCTCTTCGTAACTGCTTTCCACTAAGCAAGCTTTGCCATGATTCATCAGTTGGCTGGCTTTTACTTTGTGGCAAACTAGCAAATACTTCACCAAGATTTTTCTGCTCTAACTCATTATCAAAACCAATTCGGCTAAGTGCGGATCTGGCATTTGGGCTAGCAAAAAACACAATGCCATTAACATCTAATCTAATTAACCCATCGCCTACTCGGGGCGCAGATTCCGAGTTATAAATACTATTACGAATCGGATAATTTCCTTCAGCCACCATTTGATAAATCTTGTGGGCAATCTCGCGGTAATTTAACTCCAGTTTTGATGGTGATCGCATTAAATCAGCGTTGCGATGTCTGGCAATTACCGCAATTGTTTTGCCCTCAAAGTAAACCGGTATTGCTTCCTCTTTTATTAATAACTCACCAACTTTTTCTGGTTGGGTATCGCGCAGAATTTCCCCACTAGAAAGTGCCTGATCAACTCGGGAATTACTTCCCCAAGCAAGTTCTGATCCGATTAAATCATTGTTAAAAACTGTGGCCGCTGTCGTTGGTCTAATTTGTGCAATTGCTACATAACCATCTGGCCATGCAGTTTCATCTTTGCGAATTGGCAACCATAAAATTAAATCTGCAAAGGATAGATCGGCAAGTAAGCGCCATTCCGCAACCAGTTCAGATAGATGCTCTACCTCTTGCGGGCGCAATTTTGCGTTGGCGTTAATTAATTCCGAAAATGTTGCCATTGCCCAATCGTATGAGTATTGGTCGACTCAAGCCAAACTCTTAGCAATCGCATCAAATTGTTTACTAAATGTGGTCGCAAATAAAGCCTTCTTTGCTGGGTACTTACCCACTTCGGAATAATCAAATGGCACTTGAAAGTATTTTTGCCCAGCTACGATCGAGAGAAATTGTGAATTAATTAATCGAGCCTTTGCATCAAATCTTTGCTGATTCAAGATGTAAGTAATGGTAGGTGGCGCAATTAAATTGGCATAATCATTTATAAATCTACTAAGTTGTGAAATACCTGCTGTATCTGCTTTTAAAACATAAAGTAATTTCGATGAAGAGTTCAATGCCTGGTTAAGCATTAATCCAGAAATACGGCGATCAGATAATGTAGATGTAAGTGCTGATGTGCATCCAGCATCAAAAAATATTTGCTCAGATCTGGTTATGAGCTCTGGCCAATTGGTAGGTGTTGCCTCAGATAACTTACTGGCTGGCGCCGCATCTGGCCTGATCAAATGATTGTTAAAGTAGAAGATCACTGCCTGATCAACTCGCGCCGCCAACTGATTAGTAATGGTAGAAATACCAGGGGATCCAGATGTGCCAATTACCGAAATTAAATTACTAATTGGAGTACTACTTCTAACTAACGGCTGACGATCTTTTTGCGAAACCTCAGAAAGTAAATTGGCCGGATCAAAGCCTTGTTCGCTCACCTCTTTGAATATTACCTTTGTAAATTTTGCTCTAAACCTGCCAAGATTCTTACTAGAGATAAAATCACTTGAGTAAAGCACCTGCAGATTTAGATTGTTTTGTAACAGATACTTCTCTAATGAATCCTCGGTAAGCGCCCTAAAAATAATATTATTCCCATGCGAGTATAAGAGTTGGGCGGTTGTGGCTTCTAACTCACTATCTACGATGGCAGTTACAAAATTTAGCGCCGCACCCGTTGAAAGAGCCTTTCTAGATTTAGTAGTGGCTGCGGACAATTAATAACCTGCTGTCAGATAGGTGGGTAAGTGCGGTGAGCAAAATACTTTGTGGCAGATTTACTACAACAACCGCTTTTCCACTGTTATTTTTATCCGAGACTGCTGCCACTGTTATTTGCTCAATAATTAAAGCTGGTTCGGTAATGCTTTTCTGGGTTAAATTTGGAACAGCGTAAAGATCAATTACCTCTCCCCGTGTTAGCCCAATTGGAATATCGGTTAACTCAAGAGTAAGAGGGACTGCGCGTTGATCAAGTGTGTTTGGTTCAAGTGAGATTGCAGAAACTGGCAGTAACTCACCAACTCCGATTCGATGTGTAACTACTGCGCCAACTACTTGCGCAGTTGCTGATATATAACTTTTCGCAGATTCTGGCAGAAGTACCGATACTTGTTGTAAATCATCTGCTGAGATGATGTTTCCTGGTGCTAACTCAGTAGCACTGGCCCATACATAAACAGTTCGATTCGCCTCCTTGGCAATTAGGGAACCAGCGCCCAATGCCAGGATAAGTAATGCCAAACCCATTGCGAATCTGGAGTTTTTAAGTAGCTCTAATTTATTTAATTTCATCTGCATAGATTGCTTTAACTCATCGGAAAATAACTCATCCAATCGGATGAGCCCAGCTATTGATCAACTTTTGATACTTCACCCATGACTATTACATATCCATTAAATACCCAATTATTTTTTCATGATGGCTCAGAGGTTATTGATTTAGTTCAAAAACGGTTTGTGCATCCAATGCTTGAATTGCACTCATTTGATTTACCACCAGCACCTGCACTATCTAATAAATTGTATTTAGTTCCAACAACTGATCCAGCGATTGCCGATGCAAGTGTGGATCCGATCTTTGGTCCACAACCATCAGCACTTAGTGAATTGCCGGATGTAGATGCCTTCAGCAGGGCATTTGTAATTGGATTAATTGAAATTTGGGCGGGTAAGCGGCCCGCAATGCAGATTGCTAGATCTTGTCATCGAAGTGTGCACAGTAAATTACAAAATTACGGCAAGAGTTTAACGGCTGATCTACCAAAGATTAGAAAAATTTATATTGCCCAACCCATTGAAGGTGTTATTGAAAGTACAGTGACACTTCGAATTAAAGATCGAGTTCGATCCTTAATTTTAAGATTTGAAGGTGTTGATAAAAGATGGATCTGTACAGAGCTTTTTTTGCTTTAAATTACTTCTTGCCGTGACAGCGTTTGTATTTCTTGCCGGAACCACAAGGACAAGGTGCATTTAAAGATGTTCCACCGCCTTCTCCTGGTTCAATCTCAGCAGCTGAGTACTTCAATGCAGGTGCAGGTGTTGGTGTTGGCGTAAGTCCCTTTGCACCAACTTGATCACCTTCAACTTGAACCTCGACATTAAAGATAAATCCAACTAGCTCTTCTTTAATTGCATCCATCATCGCAGCAAATAGGTCGTAGCCCTCACGTTGATACTCCACAAGTGGATCACGTTGCGCCATAGCGCGCAGCCCAATACCTTCTTGCAGATAATCCATTTCATACAGATGCTCACGCCATTTGCGATCTAGTACTGACAACAAAATCTTGCGCTCTAGTTCGCGCATTACAGTTGGAGTTAAATCAGCTTCGCGTTTTTCATATGCATTATTAGCATCAGCTAAAACGCGATCTAATAAGAATTCGCTATCTAATCCAGTTACGCCACCAACCTCAGCGGCTAATTGTTCAACTGTAAATGAGATTGGATAAAGTGCTTTTAAGGCTACCCATAATGTATTTAAATCCCAATCTTCACCAAAACCTGATGCTGTAGCAGAGGTTACATAAGCTTCAATAGTCTCTTCGAGGAAGGTGTGTACTAACTCTTTAATATCAGCACCTTCTAGAACTTCACGGCGCTCTGAGTAAATAACTTCACGCTGCTTGTTCATCACATCGTCATACTTCAAAACATTTTTACGCATCTCAAAGTTAAGTGATTCCACCTGAGTTTGAGCTGATTTAATTGCATTAGAAACTATCTTGGATTCAAGTGGTGTTTCCTCGGGCATGCCCGCTGCAGTTAAGAAACGTTCAACTAAACCAGAGTTAAATCGGCGCATAAGTTCATCTTGTAGTGAAAGATAAAAACGAGATTCACCAGGATCACCTTGACGACCAGAACGACCGCGCAACTGATTATCAATTCGGCGAGATTCATGGCGCTCTGTTCCTAATACATACAAACCACCAAGTGAAACTACAGTCTCATGCTCTTTTGCAACCGCTGCTTTTTGTTTAGCAATCTCAGCAGGCCAGGCCGCTTCATATTGTTCAGGTGCATCAGCTGGATTTAAACCTTGTCGTTGTAATTCAAAATCTGCCATGAACTCGGGGTTTCCACCAAGCATGATGTCAGTTCCGCGGCCGGCCATATTTGTAGCAACAGTTACTGCGCCTACAGTTCCAGCGCGCGCAATGATTGCTGCTTCGCGCTCATGTTGTTTGGCATTTAGTACTTCATGTGGCACACCATTGCGTTTTAAAATTGCAGATAGCTCTTCAGATTTTTCAACACTGACGGTACCAACCAAAACTGGTTGTCCTTTGCGGTGACGATCCACAATATCTGCAGCAACAGCTGTGAATTTACCCGATTCAGATTTGTAAATTAAATCAGCTTGATCAATACGTTGCATGGATTTATTGGTAGGAATTGGAATAACACCCAACTTGTAAATCTGCATAAATTCGGAGGCCTCAGTCATTGCTGTACCGGTCATGCCGCCTAATTTTTCATACAAGCGGAAGTAATTTTGTAAGGTGATTGTTGCCAGGGTTTGGTTCTCATCCTTAATTTCAATGCGTTCTTTAGCTTCTAGCGCTTGGTGTAATCCTTCGCTGTAGCGACGACCAGACAACATACGTCCAGTGTGCTCATCCACGATCAATAATTCACCACTCATTACTACATAATCCTTATCGCGCTTAAATAACTCTTTGGCACGAATCGCATTATTTAAATAACCAATCATTGGCGTATTTACAGATTCATATAAATTTTCAATCCCAAGAAACTCTTCAACACGAGTTACGCCCTCTTCTAAAATACCAACGGTGCGTTTTTTCTCATCAACTTCATAATGTTGATCCTTATTTAATTTATTAACAATATTTGCAAACTCCATGTACCACTTAGTGGCTTTATCTGCTGGTCCGCTAATGATTAATGGTGTTCTGGCCTCATCAATTAAAATCGAGTCAACCTCATCTACGATGGCAAAGTTGTGTTTGCGTTGTACGCAATCCTCTAGAGACCAAGCCATGTTGTCGCGCAGGTAATCAAAACCAAATTCATTATTTGTGCCATAGGTAATATCTGCGTGGTAGGCCTCGCGACGTTCTGCTGGTGACATGCTGGCCAAAATAACGCCAACCTTTAATCCTAAGAAGCGGTGAACTCGACCCATCCATTCGCTGTCACGTTCTGCCAAATAATCATTGACGGTAACAATGTGAACACCTTTACCGGTTAATGCATTTAAATAAGCTGGCAAGGTAGAAACTAAAGTCTTACCTTCACCAGTTCGCATCTCCGCAATATTGCCGCGGTGTAATGCCGCACCACCCATTAATTGAACATCGTAGTGACGTTGTCCTAATGTGCGTTTAGCGGCTTCGCGAACAGTTGCAAACGCTTCGGGCAGAATTGAATCCAATGTTTCACCATTTGCAATTCGAGATTTAAATAACTCTGTTTGTGCCTTTAATTGTTCATCACTTAACGCAGAAATCTTTGGCTCAAATTGATTAACTTGTGCAGCAACCTTTACCAGCTCTTTAACCGCCCGGCCTTCGCCGGCACGCAAGATCTTGTCTAGTAACTTCACTGTGAAATCCTCTTTCGAAAAGCGGTAGAAACGCCACCGACCTGCGCCTATCTTATTAGAGATGAGCGCCAACCGCACATGCAGTAGCAACTGCAACGGGGCGCAGGTTTATCACAGATAGCGCCCGCATCGCCTCTTGGATGGAAGAACCGGTTGTGATCAAATCATCAATAATTATTAGATTATTAATAGGTACTTCTGGGTGTAATGCCAGGTAGGCCCCAGAAATATTTAGTAATCGCTGCGCCTGATTTAACATACTTTGATCTTTAACTTTTTTGGTCATTCTTAATAAATCCAAATTAACTAACTCTAAATTTATTTCCTTGCCTGCTTTTACAACCAATTGCGCTAAATCTTTTATGTGATCACGACCTCTGCTTCGTATGGCAGATGCGCGCGATGGAATAGTGATGATTCCAATTATCCCGCACAGCTTTAAATCAGCTTTGGCTTTTGCAATAGAGCGCAAAATTGCATTAGCCAAAATACTTTTTGCGACTTGGTTTCCACTCTCCTTTGCCGATAACACAAGGTGGGAACAAGTACTTTCATAATATCTAGCAAAGTAAAGAGGTGTTCTAGAGATTCGGCCATGATGGATCTCTCGTTGCCATTGCAATTTACAATTGATACAAATTGATGAACCAGCAGTTTTACAACTGATACAAAATGGTGGATAGAGAAGTTGTACAAGTGGTTGTAGCACTCAACCTTTATATCGAAATTAACCGCTTACTTTAAGTCGTTGGGGATAATATAAATTGGATGAGTTTGAATTAAATCACCGCGTCGCTTAGGAAGTGTTAAAACAAAGTGTGCGCCTAAATTTGGCTTGCCCCATGCCAGAAGCTCTCCTTGATGAAGTTTTGCATCTTCAAGTGCAATTGATAAACCAAGTCCAGTACCACCACTGGTTCTAGCCCGTGATGGATCTGCTCGCCAGAAACGATCAAATAATTTTGTGGCATCTTTTTCATTAAAACCTAAACCAAAATCACGTACTGAAACTGCAACCTCATTCTCACTTTCGGCTAACTCAATTTTAACTGGCTTACCTTCGCCATGATCCAACGCATTAGCCACTAAGTTACGCAGAATTCTTTCAATTCGACGAGGATCACCATCAACCATAACCTCATTTGTAGGGATTTTAATTTCAAATTGATCAATCTTTGTTGGATGCAAGTAATCTACAGTTTTACGGATTACTTGGGTCAAATCAAAGTTTGAAAACTCTAATAAAACCTCGTTGGCATCAAATCTACTTACCTCCAGCAAATCTGAAAGTAATAACTCAAATCGATCAATTTGATTGATTAATAACTCAGCACTTCTGGCAATTACTGGATCAAAGGTGCTGCGCTGATCATGAATAATTTCAGCTGCCATTCTCATTGTTGTAAGCGGAGTTCGAAGCTCATGGGAAACATCAGATACAAATCGTTGTTGCAATTGGGAGAGATTTTGCAGGCGATAAATTTGTTGTTGAATTGATAAAGCCATCTCATTAAAGGATCTGCCAAGAGAGGCTAATTCATCCTCGCCACTTACCTGCATACGACTGGTGAGATCACCTTCGGTAAATTTCTCGGCCACCTGAGCTGCTTCTGTAATTGGAGAAACTACCTGCTTAATTAAAAATCTTGTACTAATTCCAATTAGTAAAACCAGTAAGAAGCCAAAGAAAAATAAGGTCCAGGCAATTGAGTTAATAGTTTGATACTGCGCCTCTAAATTAAATAGGTAGTAAATCTCATAGGTACCTGCTCGAGGAATTTGTAACTTGCCACCAATAATAAATCCAGGATTTACAACACCATTTGCATACTTAATATCTGATCTAATATCTAATACTTCATCACTTTTCGTCACTAGCTCCCGGAAATCTAGCGGGATTGAATCCAAAGATAATAATGTTGGAACAGTTTGATAAATATCGCGGGTACTGCTGGTGTTAGGAATTTTCAACATAACTGTTTCGCGACCAGATAGCGAACCATCTTCACGGACAGAGGTAAGAAAATCTGTCACAACTTTTCGTAGTTCAGCATCATCTTGAAAACGAGAAATATTAAAGTGCCCTTGCGTTAAGGCCAATGCATTGCGCGTCTCCACCTTTGAGATCGCAATCTTTTCATTGATTACCGTTGAAGAAACTCGAGAGTAAACGCTTATTCCAATAATCAACACCGCAATAACTGCAATCGCCATATTGGTAACTAAAACTCGCAGGCCAAGAGATTGTTTTACTCTGACCTTTGAAATAAGCATTTTAAGATTTAATCTCTAGCCGGTCCTGCTTTATAACCAACGCCACGAACTGTTAACACTAACTCTGGATTTTCTGCATCAGCTTCTACCTTTGAGCGCAAGCGCTGCACATGCACATTTACTAATCGAGTATCCGCTGCGTGCTGATATCCCCACACTTCACTTAGAAGAGCTTCGCGCGTAAATACTCGTCCTGGCTCTTTCGCTAGTGCAACTAATAGATCAAACTCCAACCGAGTAAGAGGAATTTGTTTATCATTTCGAGAAATAGTGTGTTCCATTTGATCAATGGTTATGTCACCAATTTTTAAAGTACCCACTTTGGTAACGCGGCGCAATCTGGTATTAATTCGGGCGATTAACTCTTGTGGTTTAAATGGTTTAACCATGTAATCGTCAGCGCCTGCTTCAAGTCCGAGCACCACATCTTGGGTGTCACCTTTTGCAGTCAACATAACGATTGGCACCATAGATTTTTCACGGATTAATTTACAAACTTCAATGCCATCGATTCCTGGCAACATCACATCAAGTAAAACTAAATCTGGTGGGTTTGCGGTAAAAATCTCAATAACTTCATCGCCACGATTAACTAAATCAACCTCCATGCCAGCACCGTTTAACACGATGCTGAGCATTTCAGCTAAGTCTTGATCGTCATCGACGACCATGACTAATGGCATGTTATGACCCGTGTTCCCAAGAGTTTAAGTAAAGCTCTTGTGCTGGAGTTAGTACATCTAATTCAGCGCCCATGCTGGCAAGTTTTAATGTGGCCACATTCTTATCAATCTCTGTTGGCACATTATGTAATCCTGCAGCAAGTGATTTACCAACCTTTAATAACCATTCAGCGGTTAATGCTTGATCAGAAAATGACATATCCATAACAGATGCTGGGTGACCTTCAGCTGCACCTAGATTGGCTAGGCGACCTTCAGCAATTAACAAAATACGACGGCCATCTGCCATTACATACTCATCTGTTTGATGACGCATCTTGGCATTTTTTTGCTTGGCATTCTTTTCTAACCAAGCCACATCAATTTCAATATCAAAGTGACCGGAGTTAGCCAATATTGCGCCATCCTTCATTTGTTTGAAATGTTCATCGCGAAGCACATCACGGTTACCAGTAACTGTAATAAAGACATCGCCAATTGCAGCTGCCTTTGTCATTGGCATTACGCGGAATCCTTGCATCATGGCATCTAGCGCTTTAGTTGGATCGATCTCAGTAACAATAACTTCTGCGCCTAATCCCTTTGCGCGCTCTGCAACACCTTTACCGCAGTAACCAAATCCAGCAACTACAACAATCTTGCCGGCAATTAAGGTGTTTGTGGCACGAAATACCGCATCAAATGTTGATTGACCAGTTCCGTAACGGTTATCAAACATGTGCTTTGTGTCGGTGTCATTTACCGCGATCATAGGAAACTTCAGTGCACCATCTTTTGCCATTTGGCTTAAGCGAATAACACCAGTTGTTGTTTCTTCACAACCAGCAATAATTCCATCTAATAACTCTTTACGTTCAGTATGAAGCACATTCACCAAGTCGCAACCATCATCAAATACAAATTGTGGCTTGATATCTAGTGCAGCATTTAAATGTTTGTAATAACCATCGCGGTCAACTGCGTTACGAGCAAATACGGAAATTCCATACTCTTGAACAAGTGCCGCAGCAGTGTCATCTTGAGTTGAAAGTGGGTTTGATGCACACAATGCTAAATCTGCTCCGCCAGCTTTTAATGCCAACATTAGGTTTGCAGTTTCAGTTGTTACGTGCATACATGCAGAAATTCGAATTCCAGCAAATGGTTTTTCTTTAGCAAAGCGCTCTTTAATTTGCGCAAGCACTGGCATGTTACGGCCAGCCCATTCAATGCGCTTCTTACCTTCAGCGGCAAGTGCAATATTTGCTACATCATGTTTTACAGCAGTAGTGGTGCTCATTTTCGCTCCTATTTAGGTTAAGTAAAAGCTCTTTAGTTTTACGCAATCTTTTACCGAGGCTAGTGGGCTCACTATGTTGGTAACTAGAGGGCAAAGATACCCTGAACTGGCGAGGTTTATCGACTCTTAATTACGGCAAGTACTGCATCGCGAATCTTTTTCATCTGCGCTTCGGTATCTGCCTCAACATTTAACCGAAGTAATGGTTCAGTATTTGAAGGCCGCAGGTTAAACCACCAGGTATCTGTAGTGAAGGTTAGGCCATCTAACTCATCTACTTCACATTGCGATTCATAAACACTGCGAACTTTGGCAATAGCAGCCGGCAGATCTTTTACTTCACTATTTACTTCTCCGCTAGAAAAATAACGATTGTAGGGTTTGAGCAATTTGGATAATGGTTGTTTAACCGCCATTAATTCCGCAAGTGCATAAAGTGCAGCGAGCATGCCAGAATCTGCGCGCCAGAAATCTGCAAAGTAAAAATGTCCGCTGTGTTCACCACCAAAAATTGCGCCAGATTCAGCCATTAACTTCTTGATATATGAGTGGCCAACTCGAGAGCGAAGTGGTGTACCGCCATTTTCGGTAATTACCTCTGGCACCGCTTTAGATGAAATTAGATTGTAAATAATGGTGGAACCAGGTTTTTCCATTAGCTCGCGAACTGCTACCAACCCAGTTAATGCAGATGGATTTACTAAAGCACCGGTTTCATCAATTAAAAAACAGCGATCAGCATCGCCATCAAATGCTAAACCGATATCTGCACCCTCTTTTTTTACCCGCTTTTGAAGTGCCACTAAATTTGCTGGCTCAATTGGATTTGCCTCATGGTTTGGGAAGGTGCCATCTAACTCAAAGTACATTGGAATTAAATCAACCTTTAGCTTTGCCATTACCGCTGGTGCAGTAAATCCGGCCATGCCATTTCCAGCATCTATTACTACCTTTAATTTACGTTTAGCAAATGTTCCTTCAGGAAATCTGGTTATTAAATAATCTACATACTCAGTTAATAAATCCTGCTCCTTAGATTTACCAACTGGACGATTAGAAATAGGTGAACCATTTTCAATAAAGTTTCGAATTTGAAGAAGACCTGATTCCTGGCCAATTGGAATTGCACCAGATTTACATAGCTTCATACCGTTGTATTGAGCAGGATTATGACTTGCGGTAAACATAATGCCCGGTAAATTCAATTTGCCCGATGCAAAGTACAACATGTCAGTTGATGCTAAACCAATTCGAATTACATCCATGCCTTGACTGTTAGCACCATCGCTAAATGCATCTGCCAGTAATGGTGATGATGGGCGCATATCTTCACCGACCACTATGGTTGCCGGTTCGCGTTCGATCTCTAAAAATTTAGCAAAAGCTACGCCAACTGCAAATGCAAAGTCAGGGGTAATCTCTTTTTCTACTAAACCACGAATATCGTAAGCTTTAATAATTTTAGATAAATCATTTTTTGCTGGCACAGCAGTATCTTAATTTAGAATTGCAAAATAAATTAATTTGAAGGCAAGGCCCGTAGGTGCCCACGGCGACCAAGCTCTGGTGGCATGCTCGCTCTGTTTAAATCTGAGTTGGCAACTTCCCGAACTGCATTAGCAATTGCCATTAGATCATCATCAGATGGTCCAACTTGTTCCAAAGTTGGTTCTTGCTTAATTACATTCCAGCCAACTGGCACAGTTAAACGTTCGCTATGTGATGCACATAGATCGTAATTGTGTGGCTCGGCGTAAGTTGCAAGTGGTCCTAAGACTGCAGTTGAATCTGAATAAACATAGGTTAGAGTTTTGATCGCAGCATTAGTACAGCTCGCCCTCGAGCAGGTACGACCAGACATCTTTCTCATATCAAGAGATTAACGGGTGAAGGGTTAAAAAGTTGGGATTTAACCCCGAGAAATTACATCGGCATCAGAGATTGGTTCCGATGCACTTTCCAAATTCGCCCCGGTATTGAGTGGAATGTAACTAGTTCCGATGCCACTTCCTTCTGGATGCAAAATAATTCCACCCTGCGTAGCAGCACTCTTAGAGATAAATTGAATTCGATTTAAACCAATTGGTGCTTGCCAAATTGCAAAGTTATTGCCCTTAATGGTCTTGTTGTATTTCTTGCCATTGGTACCAATTGCTGAAATTGAAACATTAATGCTCTTGCCGGAGAAGGCAATCAACGGTTTTGATCCAGTTAAGTTCAAAGTTAGCTTCTCCAAGTTATCAGCAGCTGTTGCCCACGCAATCTCACTACTTTTGCCAAAGGTATATTCACTTAGAACAGAGCCCAAGATTGGTTGATCTGATTTAACAATTATGGAGAATGCTTGTTTTTCTGGCGCAAATGTAAGTGGGATATTAATTACCCGACGACTACTTACCTTTAATTCCGATAAACCAACCGGTACAAAGTTTCCATCATTTGAGTTAATCGAAACTTCAATATTTGCATCGATACTTCCAGGAACTAGCAAGCGAAGGGTGTGCGCTGAAGAAACCCCAGTTGCCTTGCTCTTTAAATCTGAGATCGCCGGGATAGTTACCAACTTAGTTGCAGATGCAACTGGTGCAACAAAATCTGCGCCAAGTGATCGCAAACCTTTTTTACGCTCATCAAATAAAAATGAACTAACACGACCAGATTTAGTTTTGACTGCTATCACAATTGAATCTTCACCTGGAATTAAGGTATCTACCGAAATTGCCTTACTTGAATTTGCTGCAATTGCCACACTCTTTGGTTCAACTGCACCAGTTGGTGTGTAAATTTCAATATCTACAGTTGATTCGCTAAATCCACTATTTACAATTGAAAGAATAGATTTACTTGTAAGGGCTCCAGAACCACCAACAAACCATTGTTCACCATTGCTGACTGAACAAGGCACAACTGCTTTCCAATTATTGTTTGCAAAAGTTAAGGCGGTTCCGGCAGATCCTTCAACTAATAAGGCAGCTGAACCAAGTGTGATCGCATTTGCATTTGCTGGTACAAACTTCTTATTTTTTCCTTCAATTAAACGGCGGCCGATCTTTGAATTTGGCAGCGCTGCAATTGCAGATGCCTTGCTGTAAATAGCTGGGCATACAGTGGCTGGGTATGAGTAAGTTATTTTCACCTGCTCATTGCGAGTTGGGGCAAGGTAGGAGATTAAAAATAAAAATATAAGAAATACCGCTACCAAGTTATATTTCTTATTTGTAAATAGGTTTCTCATCAGACTAACTCCTCCAATGGAACCTCTTTGCGACGACGTCCGGCAGGTAGCGCTAAGACGATAAGAGTTAGCACCGCAATTAACTGCAATGAAACCCAACCGCGTCGCGCAGTGCCATCATGAACTAATGACAACTCCCCTGGCTTATCTATCACAAATGCAGGAGTGCCAAATTGGCTTTGTGTTAATTTAACAATTCGACCATCTAACAATAATTTCCAAGCATCATCATATTTTTCCGCCAATAAAATTGTGCCTGGTTTGGCTGCATAAGCATTTGATGATTTGTCATTAGATGCCAAAGAGAAGAACTGTCCAGATTTATCAACCAGAGTTAGGCGAGAGTGAGCGCCATTAACTTTCCAAACCACACCATCCTTTGTGGCAGATGATCTGGTGAATCCACCGATGCCATCAACAGTTCTAACTAAAGCAGCATCTGCGGGATTTTTCATAAACACATATTGCACGCCGTAATATCCAAGCACTTGGCTGCTAGTTGCACCAACACCGCTGACTAATTCGGTAATAGCTTTATGAACTTCAACAGGTGTAGTCGATGCCATATCTGGATCACCAATTTGTAAATCGCCACCACGAGTAATGAAGTACTGTAATTGTTCACTGTTTTTTCTAATCACTAATGTCTTTGGTTTTGCCGAGATACTAGCCAAGTCGGTGATGAATGCGGGAATTACTTGATCTTGATTTGATCTAACAAGTGAATCTGCTCCAACGGTAGCCGCCCAAAACGGTAGGACTACAAATGAGATTGCAGTTACTACGGCGGTAATCGCAGAGAGAAAGTGGCGGTATCCAATATTGGTACTTCGCAAAATCGGAATTAATTTTTCAAATAACGAGAATGCTGATAGCAAAGCTAATGTTTGGGCAAAAATAATCAGCGGTCCGGTCCAGATCCGTTGCGCAGCGCTGCCATTTCCAGATACGTAGTAAGTAGAAAGTGTGGCTGCTACCGCAATTGTTACGATGCCAAATAAAGCAGAATCACGATGATCTTTAGTAATTAGGGAAATTAATAAGAAGAATGTAAATGGCGCGATGAAAATTAATCCCGGCGCAGTTGCTCCTCCTGGGTTAAACATCAAGATAGACAGCGCACCAGAACTTCCCACAGAAAGTCCAGGTTCTAATAAACCACGCAATGGGTGCAATACAAATGAAAAGGCCCATGGAATATTCATGGCGATCGGCGCAAAGATTAATGCGGCTCGCTTTTTAAATTGATCCTTACCTAAATTTTGTAAAATCTCCTGCCACTTTATAGTCCGCCAGTTAATTGAGTCAGATACATATTGCTGAATAAATACCAGAATGTGCAACAAGATCCAGCCAATTCCAAAGAGCGGTGAGAAGGCGGTTGCAACTGCGGCAATCAGGCAGATACCTGCTACACGTCGCAGCGATAATTTTTCAACTCTTAAATCCTTTGGCATTAATGTGAATAGAGATGGCAGGATTAAAGCGATTGCAAGTGTGCCAATTCTTCCTTGATTTATCGCTGCCAAGATCACTGGTGAAAATGCATAAAGTAAACCGGCGGTAAATGCTGAGTACTTTGCTAATGCAAATCTTGTAGCCGATCTATAGAAAACAATAAATGCAATGGTTGGTACCAGATAGAAAAATAATGATAGGAAAGTTTGCGGATTTCCCAATGTAATAGCTGATGCAATTGCAATAAGTGGCAACCAGGTGGGAACTGCTACTGAGCTTCCCAAGCCAACTAAGTGCCACGAATCAACATAGCGTTTTAATAATTCCATAGCGCTATCTGGCGCAACTGGAAGTGCGCCTCCTGATAGGGAGCCAATTCGATTTCGTGAGTATAAAAATGAGATTGCCAAGGTAATTAATATTCCAAATAGCATTGGATGTTTTACCAGTGATCTAATTTTAGAAAATCGCTTCACTGGAACATACTCAAGTTCATCAAAGGATTCATCAATAACTCCGATGTCGGAGTAACTGCGATTAACAATTTTTTCCTCTTGATTTTTGCCAGATTTAAATGCATTGAAAACAGATGAGGTAATTCTTTCGAGCGTTAACCGATATCTAATACTGCGCGATGGAATAAATGGTTTAATTACTCGAGCGCTTAAATACTTTCCTTCTTTTCTAAATCTACGAGATTTAATTAAATCTGCCGGCTTAAAGATCAAAAGGCCTATCGCTGCAATTTCATCTGCGGCATAACCTGGAAGTTTTGCTAATAAATAAATTACCGATCTACCCAAGGCGGTGAAAAGTAATTGAATAGCAACCCAAGGCAAGATCCAACGACTTGAGTTAGCTAATAAAACAAAGGCGGCATTTCGACGATCAAGCAATAAGGGACGATGTAGAACTGCATCTTTCACGTCAACGCTGCGACGCTCTGATGCTGCTGCTTCTGCGTGATACAACACCGCCTCGCCAACACAAATTACTGAGTAACCTGCAATATGTGCGCGCCAACCTAAATCAATATCATCTCTAAATAACTCAAGGCTAGGATCAAAACCGCCAAGCTCTTCAAA
>CAEZWN010000002.1_pt1 | contig 28457 bp, 29 predicted proteins | sample 7265001 | NCBI WGS metagenome assembly CAEZWN01 (sample SAMEA6813883, study PRJEB35770) | freshwater metagenome | biome: Freshwater; feature: Freshwater reservoir; material: water | place: Czech Republic | collected 2015-11-04 | depth 0.5m m
CCAATAAAAAAGCCGCCCCGAAGGGCGGCTATTTAAAAATCAACTTCTTCTACTGCTGCTCATTTCGGCGATCCCAGCGTTCATTTAATGATGAGCCCCAGCCTGGTTTCTTTGCTTTTTTTGAACCACCTGAGCGATTGGCCCGAACTGACAGGTTGGTAATAATCAGAATCAAGCCAGTTAATGAGACCAAGAATGCGGCTACACCGATCAAGGTCGCCTTGGCTACCAATGCGGTAATTAATAGGAGAAGGCCAATTAATAGAACCGCCGTACCTAGTAATGCTCTGGATGATTGTTTGGTTCGGGCCTTGCCAGTTAAGGTCGATAAAAGCTTTGGATCCTCTTGTTCAAGGGCAGCCTCCATCTCGGCTAATACCTTGCGTTCGTGATCTGACAAACCCATATTCGAAATATAGAGCAGATTTAATTTTCAGGGAAACCGAGAGTAGTTAATCATCCACATCAGGTGCCATCAAGCGGGCGGGCCGAACACTGGCCCGGCCAAATTTAGCCTTTACGCGATCAATTGCAGAGTCAGCCTGCTTCCAGCCCACATCACGTTGGCCAAGAAGTAATTGCTCGGGTGCATCCTCTTCTGGAATTAAACCCTCGAGCGCAACACCAACTAATCTAATTCGAGCACGTTCGATCTTTAAAGCTAAATAAAGTTGTTTAGCAATTTCAAAACTTTCCTTAGTGCCAGAGATTGGTTGATCTAAAGTTTTTGATCGCGTGATTGTTTTAAAATCTGCAAACCTGACTTTGATTGAAATCGTTTTTGCACAAAATCCAGCACTTCTCATTCTTAAAGTTGCCTTTTCGCACAACCTTAAAAATTCGCGCAGGATCTCTTCTGGATCATCAATATCGCTAGCAAATGTTTCTGCAGCACTAATACTTTTCTCTGGTTCATCTGTTACAACATCGCGATAATCTCTTCCCCAAGATAATTCATAAAGTGATGCGCCAGTTGCCTCTCCAAGTGCGCGAATTAATGTGCTGCGCGGGGTATGGGCAATCTCGCCAACTGTGCGAAGTCCTAGTTTTTCTAATTGTTCATTGGTTTTTGGCCCTACTCCCCAGATAGCACTTGCTGGTAATGGATGCAGGAAAGTTAAAATTCGATCCTCTGGAATTTCAAGCATGCCATTTGGTTTGCAATGTTGTGAAGCAAGTTTGGCAATAAATTTATTATGGGCAATTCCTACAGAGCATGTAATTCCTTGTTCTTGCTCAACCTTTGCCCGAATCATGGTGGCAATTTCGCGACCTGTGCCCAGCAATCGCTGCGCTCCAGTTACATCTAGGAATGCTTCATCTAATGAGATTGGCTCAACGTGTGGCGTAACATCGCGAAAAATTTCCATTACTTTTTCAGAGACCTCGCTGTATCGCTGATGATCAGGTGGAATAAAGATTGCGTGGGGCGCCATTCGTTGGGCTCTGCCAACTGGCATAGCAGCCCTAATTCCAAATTTACGAGCTTCATAATTTGCTGACAGCACAACTCCGCGAACGCCAGCGCCAACCACAACCGCTTTATTTTTTAACTTTGGATTATCTTTAATTGAAACTGAGGCGAAAAATGCATCCATATCAACATGCAAAATTGTTGATTCACTCATGCGTTTTTACTCTCCATAGTTGTCAGATTACGCCCATTATTTAAAGAAACATCGGTATCTGAGGCATTACCGGCAAGCCATGAGTTGTATGCACTTGATAACTCCCATGCTTGGGTAGCCCGGATTGATACACCGCGTGGTCCAGTGCGTCTTACTGCCCCCCGAATTAAAAATATATTTGAGGTACGTAATAGTTGTGCATAGCTTTGTTGGGTATCTTCAAAAAAGGTTACATCGTTGCAGCCATGGCCATCATCAATTGTTAAAAACATTACCCGCCGACCTGATCTAACTGGTGGTGTTTGTAATGCAGATTTAACTCCGGCAATTAAAACTGATGCACCAGAGCGTTGTTTTATCACATCACTTGATTTAACCGCACCTACTGCATTTAGGAAATCGCCATAGAAGTTAAGCATGTGTGCGGTTACCTCCATTCCTAAAATAGAGACCTCATTTTGTACCAGCTCTGCTGCAGTTAAATTAGGTAAGCCAGCAGCGACTAATGGTGGTGGCAAGAGCTCTAAAGTTAATTGTGATTCTCCAACTTTTTGGCCACCATTTAACTTATAAAGATCTTGGAGATGCAAGAGTAGATCGCGTCGATTTAATCCTTTGGATCCATTATCAATGCGATGCAACTGATCAATACGATGCAACTGATCAAACCCGCCAATAATAATTAGTGATTCAGTTGTCGTGATACTTGCGCCAGATCTACGAACAAAATCAGCTAAATCAACAAAGGGACGAGCGGCGATAATCGAGTTTATTTCTCTTTCGGATATGCCACCTACATCGGCAAGTGAGATACGAAGTGCGTAACCGCTGGCATCTGGTAATTGCAGTGAGCGGCCAGTGCTATTTAAATCTGGTGCAACATATGATCTCTGTTTATTTACTTGCTGATCTACATCTACTTTTTCAACGGTAACAGTACGCTCTGATTTATTTACATCAATACCTTTTATTTCAATTCCCCACTGCCTGGCATCATCAAGAATTAATCGCTTTGGATACATACCCGGATCATGAGTTAACACACCAGCCATAAATGCAGCGGTGTGATGAGTTTTCAACCATGCTGATTGATAGGTAGGAAGTGCAAAGGCTGCAGCGTGTGCTTTGCAAAAACCAAATGAGGCGAAGGCACGCAAGATCTCCCAAATTTCTTGCACAACATCTAGTTGATACCCCTGCGCTAGCGCTGCTGGATAAAACCAATCGCAAACCTCTTGTTGACCATCTAAAGTGCCAAGGGATCTACGTTTTTCATCTGCTTGTGCCAATGTAATTCCAGTCATTACTGAAATTAATCTAATTACTTGCTCATGAAAAACAACTACTCCTTCAGTTTCAGACATGATTGAATCTAGATCTGGGTGAATACTTTTTACATTACTTAATCCATGTCGAGCTGACAGAAATGGCCGGATCATGTCGCTCTTTACCGGCCCTGGCCGAAATAATGAGATATCAATAATTAAATCGGTGAAGCTGCTGGGTGCAAACTTTCCAATTAATTCGCGCTGCCCAGGTGATTCAATTTGAAATACTCCGAGGGTACGAGTTGATGCGATTAAGTCAAAAGTTTTTTGATCAGCCAGTGAGATTTGGTCAATATCTAATTGCACACCTTCTATTCGCTCAATCTCGGAGATGGTGTACGCAATTGCAGATTGCATTCTTACGCCAAGTACATCTAATTTTAAAAAGCCCACCGCTTCTACATCATCCTTATCAAATTGCACCATTGGATAACCACTAGCGTTTACTTCAAGTGGGGCGTGATTGCGTAAACCGATATCAGATAAAACTATGGCGCATGGGTGCATCGATAGATGCCGCGGTAAGCCATCTAGTTGCTGCGCTAAATTAATTGCCATCCTTAAAATAGGGGTATCTAACTTTAAATTTTTTAACTCGGGTAAATTCTCTAGCGCTTTAGCGATATTGCGCGCTCTGATGTGGGGTAAGGATTTAGCAATTAGATCAACCTCGATTGGTGAAATTCCAAGAGCCGCTCCAACATCACGAATTGCATGGCGAGATCGATAAGTTTCCACCATTGATACTGTGGCAACTCGGTGACCATACTTTTCAAATACTGCATCGTAAATTTCTAGCCGGCGAGCAGATTCAACATCAATATCAATATCTGGTAACTCATTGCGAAGTGGTGAACAAAACCGTTCCATCAATAAGCCGTGCGTAATTGGTTCAACACCAGAGATGCCAAGTAGGTAACAAATCAATGAGCCAGCACCACTTCCCCGAGCCGCTACGCGAATGGATTTACTTCTAGCTAAATCAGTTATGTTGGCAACAGTTAAAAAATATGATTCATAGCCAAGAGTGCGAACTGTTGCTAATTCATCCGATAAACGATTGGCAGCAACAATTGATTGTTCGCCAAAGTACTTAATCCCAAGCCCTGCTTCGCATCTTTGTTTTAATTGAATAGTTAAATCATTTTGGGTTTTGCCACCAACTACGGAGGGTTCCGGTAGGTGAATCTTGCCGATTCCAACATCGCGTCTGGGATCTAGAGTTGCCATCTCCGCCCATTGCATTGTGGTTTTAATTAATGAGTGCGCTGTACTTTCACCGGCTGCCTGGGCAATTTCAGTAGCAAGTTGGTGCATCGCTTTTGTGTCCTTTAAATACGCTTCGCTATTTTGCCGTTCAACATGGCGCTTATGTAGTGGCACTAAATTGCGTGCTGAATCTAAAACATCAGCGAGTGGCCCATCGCTGCGATTTAACATTCTTACTGCATTTGTAATGACCGCAGGTAAATCATTACTACGCGCAAAGGTAAGCATTCGAGCAGCAAATGGCGTAGACATTGGGCCATCGCCACGGATGCGATGTGAAAGCACCTCGATGCCTTGTTGGGCAAAGTAATCCTTGGTTGAATTAAAGATTGATAAACCCTGCGTTAATTGGCGAGCGCCGATAGCGGCTCCAATTTGAGAATCGGGGCCATGCATAATAAGTAGTTTTTTAGTGTGCACAATATTTTCTTGAAGTATCTCGTGGGTAAGTAAGCCACCTGCAAAATTAACTGCAGTTAATAATTGATATAAGGAAGCTAAGCCACCATCTGCAGTAGCTAAGAGAGTAATTCGGTATTTGCGTTGCAGAAAACTTAAGTTAATTCCAAGGATTGGTTTAATCGCTGCGCTCTCGCACGCCTGAACAAATCTAATTGCCCCAGCCATATTGTCGCGATCGGTTAAGGCAAGTGTTGACATACCAAATTCAGTAGCTCGTTCTACTAATTGATCGGCGGTTGCAGTGCCGTACTTAAATGAGTAACCACTGCAGGTGCGCAGGTGGGTGAAGTTAGCAAGCACGAGATGTTGGGCGAATTCGCCAATTACCAGTTACTTCATCTAATTCAATTTCAAAGGTAGCGAGCGCACCAACTGGGGCTGCTTCTACTCGCCATACTGCACGTGCTTGATCATCGATCTTTAATAAATCATTAGCATGTAAGTTGCCATCACTTATTCGATTCCACCAACCACCTGACTCACTCCATCTTGATGTGATGGCATGGATGTGAAAGTGATGGCCTTGATAGATGAACTCGATTGGTTCACCCTCTGGCGCTAGTACGCGATTTGAATCTATACCCTTATCGAACATATGTTCGAAAGATAGTCATATGCGCTGACAGTGGTCAAGTAGCTACTACCCGTGGGTATAGCCATCGGACACACCCCATTATTAGTTGAAAGTTCAACTAATCTCCCCTACCTTTTAGGTAAGCGGGTCGATCTGGACCCTCTAATAAAAGGATGGTTATGGACATAGTTCTATTAGTTGGCCGTATTCTCTTTGCGTTGATCTTCATCAACTCAGGAATCGCTCACTTCACTAAAAATGCTGCAATGACAGGTTATGCGCAATACAAGAAGGTTCCATTAGCGAAGGTATCTGTTTACGTATCTGGCTTAATGATTCTTCTAGGTGGCGTGTACATCGTTCTAGGTTTCTATGCTGATCTAGGTGCGCTTCTAATCGCAGCTTTCCTTATCCCAACCGCATTCCTAATGCACGCTTTCTGGAAAGAATCAGATGCAACAGCTAAGCAAAATGAAACAATCGGCTTCTTCAAGGATCTATCTCTTGCTGGCGCTGCATTAATCATCTTCGCTCTGCTACACAATGGTGCACAATTTGGACCAAATGTAGGAACATTACTTTTCTGGGCTAACTAATTAGCAAATAAAAGTTACCGAAAACCGCTCTTGGCAGATGCCAGGGGCGGTTTTTTTATGAAAGTATGAAGCAATGACAAGCACTTTGATAATCGCATCAATGCTAAGTGGTGCCTTTATTGGTGCCGTGCTTGGTTTTATCGGTGCCGGTGGTGCCATGGTGACCGTACCAATTTTGCTTTACATATTTGATTTCACACCACTACAGGCAACCACCGCTGCGCTAGCTGTTGTATTTCTGGCAGCTGTTGCGGGATTGATGCCAAAGTTGAAAAGTAAGGATGTATTAATTAAAGAGGCCTTAACTATTTGGGCACTTGGCTTACTTACAAATATAGGATTTGGTTTTCTAGCAGATTCACTTCCTGATTCATTTATCTTAATTGGCTTCTCCTTAGTGCTAGTCGGTGCCGGAATTTCTATGCTGCGCGCACCAATAAAGGATCACCCAGAAAAGAAGATCCCACCTATTTATTTACTACTACTCTCCCTATTTATCGGTGCCTTAACTGGGCTGTTTGGAATTGGTGGTGGCTTTGTTGCTATTCCGGTTTTGGTATTGTTTTTTCATACGCCACAAAACAAGGCAGCTGGTACCTCGCTATTAATCATCTCGCTAAATTGCGCTACAGCCTTTATTGCCAAGTACGAAAGTTGGCCAGAGATTGATTGGCACTACCCGGTAATTATCGCCATAGTTGCAATTTTGATAGCGCAAATTTCATCCAAATTAGCCCCTCGGACACCAACAGTTCATCTTAAAAAAGCCTTTGCCTATCTGCTATTTACTTTGGCTGCGGTTACGATTTTGCAATCATTACTTTGAGGGGAAACTCTTGTACTTAAAAAAGATACTAGGCGAGTATTTCGGTACCGCAATTTTGGCACTTGCCATTGTTGGTTCTGGAATTATGGGATCTAACTTAACTAAAGATGGCGCGTTATCGCTCTTCATTAATGCTCTGGGAACTGCAATTGGTTTGGCGGTAGCGATTGGACTTGTGGGAAAAATTAGTGGTGCACATCTAAATCCGGCTGTAACTCTAATTATGTTAATCACAAAGCGAATTCAACTAACTCAGTTTGCTTTGTACTCAATAGCGCAAATCCTAGGTGCTATTTCTGGAGTAGTTCTTGGAAATTATATTTTTGGTGCTAATGCTATTGAAAGTTCTTCGCAGTTAAGAAATGGCACAAACCTTTTTATATCAGAAATTATCGCAACCGCTGTTTTAGTTTGGATAATTTTAAGTAATCTAGAAAATTTTGAGAAGATTGCTACTTATGTACCACTTTGGATATTTGGCGGAATTCTATTTACCTCCTCAACTGCATTTGCAAATCCAGCGATCACCATTGGGAGAGGTTTCACAAACTCCGCAACTGGAATTGCGCCGGAATCGATCATCACATTCATCTGTGCTCAAATAATTGGTGCTGTTTTAGGTCTAGGTGCGGCGAAAGTTTTCAAAAATGAGTAAACCTTCCGTACTTTTTGTTTGTGTTCATAATGCTGGCAGATCTCAAATGGCTGCGGCCTGGCTTACCAAATTAGCTGGTGAAAAAGTTGAAGTTCGATCTGCTGGCTCTGCGCCGGCAGATTCGATAAATCCTGCTGTAGTAGAAGCGATGCTTGAAGTTGGAATTGATATTTCACATGAAATGCCAAAAGTTTTAACGACAACTGCAGTTGAAGAATCAGATGTTGTTATAACTATGGGATGCGGAGATGCTTGCCCATTTTTTCCAGGAAAGCGTTATCTAGATTGGCCGTTAACTGATCCCGCCGGACAAGGTGTTGCGGCAATTAGACCCATTCGTGATGAAATAAAGAAATTGGTAGAGGATTTAATTACTACGCTCTAAAGTTAGAGTGTGAAGCTCTCCATCCAAAGATACGGTTCTGGTGAACCAATTGTCTTAATTCATGGCATGGGATCTGCTGCTACTGCTTGGAAACCAATTATTCCTGCACTATCTAAAGAGTTTGAAGTATTTACCGTGGATCTACCAGGACATGGCCAAACCCCACTAGATAAATCACAACCGATGGATCCATCATCTCTGGCCAGGTTGGTATTACTAAATCTTTCAGAGCTAGGCGTGCAGCAATTTCATCTGGTTGGAAATTCACTTGGAGGTTGGGTCAGTTTAGAAATTGCGGCAACTAATCCAGATCGAGTAAAGAGTTTAACTGGCTTGGCTCCGGCTGGGCTTTGGCTAGCACCTTTTACATCAAGGTATCCAGGAGAGTTAGCGGTTCGATTAATGGCAAAAAGTTTAGACAAGGTTGCCGCAACAACTTTAAATTATAAGTGGGCCAAGAAAATTGGTTTTGAAACTGTTTCACCTCGCTGGGAGCAATTAAGTTATGAAATTTGTTTAGATGCGGTTGCGGCTATGGCAAAATCAGAAGGCTATTTTCCAGTTTGGGATGGCATGTTAAAGAAGAGATTTGATAAAGAGATTAGCGCTGATATTCCCGTAACAATTATTTTTGGCGATACCGATCACACATTGCCAGCAAAAACATGTCAGGAAAGATCACTCGCCCCAAAACATGCCAAGTGGATAATCCTGCCCGAAACTGGACACGCACCAATGTGGGATAGCACTGAAGATGTAATTGCTGAGATTATGCAAACAACAAAACAGTGTAAATGATTACCGTAATTTACTTTTGGAAAGTTAAACCAAAGTTTGTGCCAATCGCTATTTTTTACATGGCTATTCATAGACGCGCAGTGCGAAAATTTCCAGGTGTGAAATTTGCTAAATTACTTGGAACCGGAAAAGGCATAACCTTTACTCCCCTTGATGCCAGTGCCCTGCGGTGGGGAATTTTACTTACTATTAACAAATCTGATTTGAACAAATTTGAGCAAAGCAGCATTATTAAAAGTTGGCAAAGAATTGCAAACTCTTCTTATACTGCAAAGCTAAAACCAATTTCATCTCATGGATTTTGGTCCAAACAACAACCATTTGAAATCGAGGATACGCCTTGGCAAGGTGATGGAAAGATTGTTGCAATCACAAGAGCGCGTATTGCTTGGCTGCAAAATATGAAATTTTGGCGGGCAGTTCCCCCTGTCACTAATAGCTTGCACAACTCACCCGGCTTAATAGCAGCCATTGGAATTGGTGAGGCTCCTATTGGTTTACAAGGAACTTTTTCTATCTGGCAAGATTCCGCGTCGCTTAGAAATTTTGCTTACAAAGGTGAGGCACATTCAAGAGCAATCACCGCAACTGCTGAAAATGAGTGGTACTCAGAGGAACTTTTCGCACGTTTTGCCTTATTGGCCGAGTCGGGCGAGTTACTTTAGTAAGGCACAATTAAGCCATGTCGCTGCGCCAATTTTATCCAAAGCGAAACTCACGCAGAGCTGTATCTACTCAAAAACTTTTTCTGCTTTACGCAGTAACCGTTGTAGCTATCTTGTTGCAAGTGTCCTACCCATTAATTGATGGCGAAACCCTTCGAGTAGTAACAATCGCAACTGTTTATTGGGCAGCCGGCGCAATGTGTTTGCATGCATGGATTGCTTATGGCACAACCTATGCGTTAACTTTTCTATCATCAACTTTTTTGTATGCATTATTAATTGAGCAAATTGGCAGCCGCACCGGTTGGCCATTTGGTACTTATGAATATTCTGGATCACTTGGTTATCAAATTTATGGCGTGCCATTGGTAGTTCCATTTGCTTGGATCATGCTGGCGCACCCAGTATTAATTGCAGCCAGAAAGGTCACCCGCAACTGGGTTTTTCTTTATGGTGGAATTGGACTTGCAGCCTGGGATTTATTTTTAGATCCACAAATGGTTTTAGCCCAAAGATGGAGCTGGAGTTTTGAAGGCGCGCATGTGCCACTGCAACCAATGATTCCAATCTCAAACTTAGTTGGTTGGTTACTAACTGGCATGGGATTAATGGCTATCTTAAATTTTATTTTAAAACATGATCGGCGTCGCGTTGCGACCTCAACTGCAGTTCCAGATTTCTTCTTAATTTGGAGTTGGTTTGCAGGCGTAGTTGGAAATATTTTCTTTTTTGATCAACCCGGTATTGCTTTAATTGGCGGCGTTATTTTTGGTCTCTTCTTAATTCCTTACCTGTTTTTACTTCGCTTTGGACCACCAGCTACTTTTTAATGTTTATCCTTGCCACTTTTTCGTTATTAGCTTTAGTAATTTCGCTAATAAATTTTTGGACAATTCGCACAGTTAAAAATCAGCCAGCAGTTATAAATAAAAAGGTGTCAATTTTGATACCTATGCGAAATGAAGCAAAAAATGTAACTGGTTGTGTTGACTCCATAATTAATCAACTTGGTTTAACTAATTTTGAAATCATTGCCCTTGATGATCAATCAACCGATGGCACCAGTATCGAACTGCAAAAATACAAAGAAATAAAGGTTTTAGCAGGAGCTAACTTGCCACAAGATTGGCTAGGTAAATTATGGGCTTGTCACCAATTAAGCCAAGCTGCATCTGGTGAGATATTAGTTTTCTTAGATGCCGATGTGCGTTTGAAGGAAAATGCCATTGCCAGCAGTATCGCGGCTATGCAAGATTGGGATTTTATTTCGCCATATCCAAAACAATTATCAATTGGGTTATTTGAGAGAATTTTCCAACCGCTACTGCATTGGTCATGGTTCTCCTCTGTTCCATTAGTAATCTCCCAAAAATTTGGTATTAAATCTATGGCAGTGGCTAATGGCCAATTTTTTATAGTTTCAAAAAATGCTTATGAAAAATCTGGTGGGCACCAGAAAATCAAGAAGGAGGTTTTAGATGACCTGGAGCTTTCCCGATCCTTGCTAAGTGCTGGATATAAAGGTGGCGTAGCCGAAGGTGGTTTGATTTCAGAGTGCTTGATGTATCGATCCTTGCCTGAATTAATAAGTGGATATCGCAAATCATTATGGAAAGCCTTTGGTGGCGCATTTCCAAGTGTTTTAGTCACTGTGCTTCTGTTACTCACCGGAGTGTTTACATTTATATCAGCAATTTCTGGTTCAAAGGTTGCTGCACTTGCCTTCATATCTATTTATTTAAGTCGAATCATCTCCTCTTTAAAATCTGGTGAATCAACGACCACTGCGATATTTCATCCAATTGCAATCTTAATTTTTACTTACATCACGATTAATTCCTGGATTGGTCGAGCAACCGGAACTTTAACTTGGCGAGATAGAGTTATTTCCTGATGGCTAAGATTTCAGTAATTGGTGCTGGTGTTGGTGGTTTAAGTGTTGCTGCCAGATTGGCAAAGCAGGGTCACGTAGTTGAAATATATGAAGCTTCAGATCGAACTGGTGGAAAGTGTCGAACTGAATGGTTTGGTGACTACAGCTTTGATACTGGACCATCCTTATTAACAATTCCAGCGGTTTACCGTGACCTGTTTTTAAAAACTGGCAAGCGGTTAGAACTTACATTAGATCTAAAACCAGTTGACCCAGCATTTGCCTACCATTTCAGTGATGGCACCGAAGTTGTGTTTCCTAATCTTTCAAATCCAAAGACTTATTTAGCGATCGAAAAATCCTTCGGCGCCGATGCTAGTAAACAATGGAAAACGCTTATGGATCGAGCAGATGCAATGTGGGAGGTATCTCGCGAACCATTTGTTGAATCAGAGTTAAAATCCATTTGGTCTTTGCTAAAACGTAAGAATTTACTTGGTGAGTTAAAGCAGATTTCACCATTTACATCACTACGCACTTTAACCAAAAAATATAAGTTAGATCCTCACCTGTCCATGATTGTCGATCGCTATGCCACCTATACCGGTAGTGATCCACGAAAAGCACCTGCTGTGCTGCTAACTATTGCATTTGTGGAAAGCACATTTGGGGCTTGGCATATTACGGGCGGAATCGGAAAGCTTTCTGAAGCATTAGAAACTCGCTGTCGCGAATTAGGCGTAGAGATTTATTTAAATAAAAAGGTTGCAAAGATTAATACCTCCGCAAACTGTGCAACTGGAATTACACTTGAAAATGGTGAAGTGATATCAAGTGATTTAGTTGTGGCAAATGCTGATTCGGAAATTGTTTACAACAACTTAATCGAGCCATCAGTTAAATCGGCAAAGCCGGAACGGCGCAAATTAAAGAAGGCCAGTAAATCTCTGGCGGGATTCTCCTTGTTACTGGGTTTGGATAACTCAAAAGGAACAGCCGTGCAAATGCAACACCATAATGTTTACTTCCCCAATAATTATGATGCAGAGTTTGATCAAATTTTTGACAAGCAAGTACCGGTATCTGATCCAACAATTTATATTTGTGCGCCAAATGATAAAACAATGGTCAAAGGTGAGAACAAAGAGGCGTGGTTTGTTTTAGTAAATGCCCCAAGACATGATCCAGAAAATGGTTGGGATTGGCGAAATGGTGCTCAGGAGTACGCATCAGCAATTGTTAAGAAATTAGATCAACTTGGATTAAATGTTAGTCAGCGGCTTGATTACATGGAGTATCGAACTCCACTTGATCTACAAAATTATGCAATGGCCCCCGGCGGTTCAATTTATGGAACCTCAAGCAACTCAGCACAAAGTGCTTTTTTAAGAGCGCGAAATAGATCTAAGGTGAAAAATCTTTATTGTGTTGGTGGCTCCGCCCACCCTGGTGGTGGCTTACCACTTGTAGGAATTAGCGCAGATATTGTTGCCGAAATTATTGGTAAAGCTTAACTCAATCGTTTGTAAACATTTTTTGAAATTGTTAAGAAACTAATTGATTGCATTACTAACCAAATAATCGCAATTTGATTGATAATTTCCAGATCTAAAACAGCTGCAACTAGTGCAACAAATAAAATCGCCGCACGAACTGGCCGCTCGGCAATTGTGACAACCCCAACCTCAGCCAAACCAAGTCCAGCTGCCCTAGCTCTTAAATACTCTTGCACTGCGGCTAATAAAACAGCGGCCATAACCACATTTTGATTTGCCCCGATGGCAATAAAGGTTAGCGCCCAAAAAACTTCAGTTAATCTGTCAAAAATAGAATCTACTGCTGCTCCCCATTTGCTTTCTTTATTTGTCACAATGGCCAGTGAGCCATCAACTCCATCACAAATTAAAGATGTAATTAAAAGCAAAATTGCCCAGTTATTTTCCGCATTAAAAAATAGTAAAACACCAAAGAACAGTCCAAAGGTACTGAGCATATTTGGCGTAATTTTCAATTTAGCAATCGGCTTTACCAATATAAATGAGATCCGCAGCCAACCTTTTACGATCCCAGAAATGGTGGCATCGCCATGCAATTTGCTCCATTTAGCAAAGAATTCTGATTGGTTCATCACTTAATTAATCCTAAATTTTTGGCGATTGCCACAGTGGATTGCGCAGAATTCATGGTGTAAAAATGAAGTCCGGGCACACCACGTTTTAATAATTGCGCGCCAAGATTAGTTGCTATTTCAATACCTATTTCTTTTGTGGCTTCTAAATCATCTGCATATTTATTAAATTGATCGGCGATAGCAGTTGGAACTTTCATGCCACTTAACTCAACCATTCGATTTAATTGTTTCACATTGGTAATCGGTAATATTCCGGCTAGTACTGGTAACTTGGAACCAGCTTTGGCTAATTTATCAACGATGGCTTGCCATTTATCAATTTCAAAGAAAAATTGGGTGGTGGCAAATGTTGCGCCAGCTTTTTCTTTCGCTAATAAAACTTCGATATCTTTAGCAAGATCATGATTTGATGCCGGATGTCCATCTGGATAAGCACCCACGCCAGCTTTAAAGCCCATGCCAACTGCTAATTCAACTAATTCCTTTGCGTAATTTAATCCATTTGGAATCATTTGCCACGGCGCTGTAGGTCCACCTGTTGGATCACCACGTAAAGCCAAAATACTATCGATTCCGGAATTCTTGAATTGATTTAATATTTCAACTAACTCATCACGAGTGGCGCCAACACAAGTTAAATGTGCAACCGTTGGTATTGAAGTTCGTTTAGTTATTTCAGATGTGACTCGAATAGTTCTATCTCTGGTAGATCCACCTGCCCCATATGTGACTGAAACAAAATCTGGAGCTAGAGGTTGTAACTGTGATAACGCTAACCACAATCTGCTCTCGCCAGCCTCATCCTTGGGTGGAAAGAACTCTAGGGAGAAGGTTGTTCCCCGAAGTTTTGAGTTCATGGCAGGCAGGGTACCGTTGCGCCGTGAGTTTTTCTCCTTCATCAGATCCTGCCGCTGACATCAATTTAATTCGTGATGAAATAAATCAAGCCCTAGGCCAATTTATTAAGGATGAGAATCGAGATTTAGCAAGAATTGGTAAGGAATTAGATCCAGTATCAGAGCACTTAGAAAGATTTCTCTTAGATAGCGGAAAGCGACTTCGCCCAATTTTTGCCTATGTTGGTTATTTAGGGGCGGCTAAAAATCCATCACCTGAAATGGTTACCGCCTTTGCCTCACTTGAATTAGTACATGTCTGCGCATTAATTCATGACGATGTCATGGATGGTTCAGATACTAGGCGCGGTGCACCTGCTATTCATAAATCATTTGAAGCTTTACACCGAAATGAGAAATTAACCGGATCGGCTGAACAATTTGGCGTCTCTGCTGCGATATTGCTTGGAGATTTAGCATTAATTTGGTCAGATCAAATGTTGCACAACGCTGGACTTTCAGATCAACAATTAATTAATGGTTTAAAAATTTATGATGAGATGCGAGTTGAGTTAATGGCTGGGCAGTACCTTGATGTTTACGAACAAGCACTTGGTTCGCAGAGCGTTGAACGTTCTTTAAAAGTTGCTCGTTTTAAATCTGGTAAATACACAATCGAACGGCCGCTGCACTTTGGTGCTGCCATCGCTGGAAGCCATCCATCATTAGAAAAACTATATTCTGATTACGGAATTCCACTGGGTGAGGCTTTCCAACTTCGTGATGATTTACTAGGAGTATTTGGCGATGCATCAGAAACTGGAAAACCATCTGGCGATGATCTGCGCGAAGGAAAGCGCACCGTTTTGATGGCGCTGGCCTTTGAAAATGCTGATGCTTCACAAAAATCCATGTTGGAAAAATTAATTGGCCATCCCGAATTAACCGCTAATCAAATTTCAGATTTACAAGAGCTCATCATTAAAACCGGCGCTGTAACAAAGGTAGAAAGCATGATTGAAGATTTCACTAATCAAGCACTTGCTGCGCTCACACACAGTGGTCTTTCACCACTTGGTAAGAGTTTATTGACCGCAATGGCGGGTATTGCCACGAAGCGAAATACCTGATGAAAAGAGTTAAAGGCCCCACCGATCATGTTGTGGTAGTTGGTGCCGGACTTGCTGGCCTAAGCGCTGCACTTCGCTTAGCCGGAGCTGGCCGAAAAGTTACTGTTGTTGAACGCGAAGCAGTTCCTGGTGGTCGCAATGGTTTACTAAATAAATCTGGTTATGCATTTGATACGGGACCTTCAGTATTAACAATGCCGGACTTAATTTCAGATGCGCTGGCCTGTGTTGGTGAAGATTTAAAAGATTGGTTAGAGCTTGTTCCACTATCACCGTTATACCGAGCCTTTTATGCTGATGGATCACAACTGGATGTGCACGCTGATACAAATAAGATGCAAGCTGAGATTGCAAAGACAATTAGTCCAGCAGAAGCAGTTGGTTATGGCAAGTATGTAGATTTCGTTACAAAGTTATATAAGTATGAGATGAATGATTTTATAGATCGAAATATTGATTCACCTCTAAATTTATTAACTCCAAATTTAGCTAGATTAATTGCCCTCGGTGGATTCCGTAGATTGGCGCCAAAGGTTAATCAATATCTGAAAGATCCTCGCACGCAAAAGGTTTACTCATTCCAAGCGATGTATGCCGGCGTTAGCCCACAGCAAGCACTAGCAATTTACGCAGTCATCGCATATATGGATTCAGTCAATGGAGTTTTCTTTCCTAAGGGCGGTATGCATGCTGTGCCACGTGCACTTGCTGGGGCTGCAGAAAAACATGGCGTAACCTTTAAATACAACACAACTGTTACTGGTATTGAGAAAAGCAATGGCCGTGCAACCGCTGTATTAACTGATACCGGCGAGCGAATTGCTTGTGATGTTGTAGTTCTAAATCCTGATTTACCAGTTGCTTGGAAGGATTTATTAGGAAAAGAACCACTTTCGGTAAAGCGTTTAAATTACTCCCCTTCTTGTGTGACATTACTAGTAGGTTCAAATAAGAGTTATGACCGACTTGCTCACCACAATATTCACTTTGGCCAATCATGGAATGGTGTATTTGATGAGCTAATTAAGAAAAAAACCTTGATGACTGATCCAAGTATTTTAGTTACCGTTCCAAGTAAAGATGATCCATCACTGGCACCGGCAGGTAAAACCTCATATTACGTATTATTCCCAACGCCAAATCTTTCTGCGGATATTGATTGGAAGAAAATTGGTCCTAAGTATCGTGATGAGATGATTAAAGCTTTAGAAGATCGCGGATATACCGGCTTTGGTGATTCTATTGAGGTAGAACAAATGACAACTCCATTAGATTGGAAGGAACAAGGCATGGAAATGGGCGCACCATTTGCGAGTGCTCACACCTTCTTCCAAACTGGTCCATTTCGTCCACGTAATATGGCTGCGGGTTTTGAAAATGTTGTCTTTGCAGGTTCCGGAACTCAACCAGGAGTTGGCGTACCAATGGTTTTAATTTCTGGAAGATTAGCAGCAGAAAGAATTGTTGGTCCGGTTAAGTAATAATGGATGAATTAACCGCCGCTGGGATTGTCGATCCACAACTGCGAAAATCTTATGCAGAGTGCAAAAAATTAAATGCGCAACACGGGAAAACCTATTACTTAGCAACTTTATTACTACCTCCAGAAAAACGTCCGTTTGTTCATGCTCTTTATGGATTTGCGCGGTATGCCGATGAAATAGTTGATGATTTAGCATCAACCTTAACTGAAGATGAAAAATCATTGGCTTTACATAACTGGGGCCAAGGGGTTTTATCTGATATCAAAGAAGGTAAAAGTCATGACCATATTGGCGCCGCACTTGTAGATACAGTTAATCGTTTCGCTATCCCCATTAATTACTTTGAAGCATTTCTTAAATCAATGACTATGGATTTAACTGTTACTGAATATCACGCCTATGAAGATTTAATGGAGTATGTGTACGGCTCCGCAGCAGTAATTGGATTACAAATGGTGCCAATTTTGGGCGCATTATCCCCTGATGCATATATCGCTGCTGAAAAATTAGGAATAGCATTTCAACTGGCAAATTTCATTAGAGATGTTGGTGAGGATTTAGATCGTGGCCGAGTTTACTTACCTATTACTGAGTTACAGGCTCATGGTGTAACCAGAGAGATGTTGGAAGAGCGTGTATTAACACCACAAATAAAGTCAGCTCTTAAGTTTCAAATTGCTCGAGTCCGAGATTTACAAGAACAAGCAACTCCTGGAATTAAATTGCTATCGCCAGAAAGTCGAGCCTGCATTGAAGCAGCTAGTGAGCTTTATTGTGGAATCGTTGATGAGGTAGAAAAGATTGATTATCAAATATTTAGAAAACGAGCGAAAACTTCTACTAGGCGCAGAATCAAAGTTGCATTACCGGCCTATCTGCGCGCTAGAAGAGCCCGCTGATTACTTTCGCTCAAATCCTTTTTTGCCCCAATAAACCCAAAGATCTAAAACACTTAGCACTAACGCAAACCCGAATAGCAAATCCTCAACTGGGGCTGATGCTATGCGAACTCCCAAAATTGCAGAATCGGCATACATAACAATATTTCGAGAAGTTAGCCACCAATTGGTGATCAATTGAAAGAAAATGATAATTGCATATGATGTCCAGAAAACCTTTCGAGTAAGTAATCTAGATTTGATTAACCAAAGATCAAAAAGTATTGCTAACAAAACTGCACATATTGCGATTTGGGTATAACTCATTCTTCATCCCCAACAATCCAATGATGCTTAACTCTTCTAACTGCTTCAATGGTCATGATTGCCGCAATTGGAACAAGTAGGAAAAACAAAAACTCTTCTAGCGGAATACCAAATGGTCCAAAGATTCCTAAGATTTGATCTTGATCAAAATGCCAATGTTTTCTGGAAATAGCATAGGCATCCCAAAGGATAAATAAAATAGCGATGGGAATGATGCTGAGTAACGCACGCTTGATGCGACGAAGAACTGCTACTTTCAAAATAATTTCCAGCCAAAATGAACCTACGACGGTAAATAACAACATGGCGCAGTAGCCAAACTTGAGCATTCGGTAACTATAATCAAAAATAATTGCTAAAGTAAGGATTACGGGAGCTAAGAAATTTGGCTGAGAGGATCTGAAATTCAGATCGACCGGGTGACCAGTTCGGTAATGCGAATTGGAAAGGATTCATACATGTCATTTCTAGAAATTATTGCCTTCTTAACCTCTTTAATCGGCGTTGTGTTTGGCATTCTCGGTCCAAGAATTACCTGGCCTTGGTGGGCCATCAGCAGTCTGTTGTATGCAATTATTTTTTATCAATCCGAGTACTACGCAAGTGCGGCATTACAACTTATTTTTATTTTAGGTGGTCTTTGGGGCTGGTTTGGTTGGGGCAAAACTGGAGCTAAACCTAGATACTCAACAAATACAGAACGTTTAATAATTCTGGCAACTTTGCTTATTGCATCCATTGCACTTTACCCAGTTTTAATAGATATTGGCGCAACCTCATCAGCTATTGAAGCCTTTGGATTTATCGGTAGTGTGATTGCGCAATTATTGATGGTAAGAGAAAGATTTGAGGCATGGCCATTATGGCTAGTAGTTGATGCGGCATATACATATCAATACTTCCAAGGCAAGCTTTACCTAACCTCATTCCTATATCTAATATTTTCCGGATTAGCGATGTGGGGTTGGATTCGCTGGCAAAAAGAGGCAACGGCAAATGGATTACCCAGATTTATTAAATAACTTAACTGCTGTTAAATCTGGCCAAATAATCGCAATTGATGGCCCGGCTGGTTCCGGCAAAACAACCTTAGCTGGTCAACTTCAAAGGGATTTAAATAATGTACTTGTCATTCACATGGATGACTTATACATGGGATGGCAAGATGCCTTTTCAGCAAGGTTAACCGCATCTACTATTAACAATATTTTGCGACCTATAAATACTTCGATTGATTTCAAATATAATCTTTATGATTGGCGCAAGAATTTGTTTACTAAAAGTGAAGTAATTAAAAGCAATCAGATTTTCATTATCGAGGGAGTAAGTTCAGGTCAATCTCAATTCCGACCATACATCTCAAAGCTCATTTGGCTAGATGTATCAGATGAGATTGGTTTAACCAGAGTATTAGCTCGTGATGGCATTGAAATTAAAGAGCAAATGCTCAGTTTCCAATTGGCACAAAGAGAGCATTTTGCATCAGAATTAACTGAGAATGCCGCAGATTACCGCTATGAAGGTGTGCCTAAAACTCTGCTTTCGTAGATAAGTACTTAATATTTGCCCGTGGCGGATTTAACTGGGGAATTAATTGATAATCGGTATCTCCTGCAGAAAATTCTAGCCTCCGGTGGCATGGCAACAATTTACGCCGGATTAGATACCAGATTAGATCGTGCGGTTGCGGTAAAGGTCATGCACCCACATTTAGCAAATGATGAAGCATTTGTTAATCGATTTATTAAAGAGGCCAAAGCAACTGCTGCACTTTCTCATCCGAATATTGTTTCAATTCAAGATCAAGGATGGAATCAAGGTGGTGCTCCTGCAGTATTTATCGTGATGGAATTAGTTGAAGGAAGCACATTACGAGATTTTCTAAATGAACAAGGCGCGTTAAGTATCGAGCAAGTTTTCCAATTTCTAAATCCAGTTGTATCTGCTCTTTCGGCAGCTCATCGGATTGGCATAATTCATAGAGATATTAAGCCGGAAAATATATTGATTTCTAAAGATGGCAGAGTCAAAGTTGCTGATTTTGGTTTAGCAGCAGGTGCGGTAATTGGTCAGACGATGACCGCAGAATCAAGTGTGGTTCTAGGAAGTGTTTCATACCTTTCCCCCGAACAAGTACAACGCGGAATTGCAGATTCACGAAGTGATATTTATGCAGTAGGAATCGTGATGTTTGAAATGATTACCGGACGAAAACCATATGATGGTCAAACTCCGATCCAAATTGCATACCAGCATGTAAATGAACGAATTCCTAATGTGCGCACCGTAAATGAAAATGTTCCAGAACTACTTGCTGATTTAGTTTATTTAGCCACAGCACCAAATCCGGATGATCGACCAAGAGATGCAGAGGAGCTCCTTGGAAAATTGCGTGGCATTCAAGCAGGCATTGATCCAAAAAGAAGACAATTAAGTTTGGAGTTAGATTTACCGCCTTCAGCAATTAGCGTTGCTAAAGGTAAAAGCAAGCGTGGCAAGGTTAAGGTTGCATCAGCCTTTGAAGGATTTAAGGAAAAAACTTCACAGATAATGGCAGTAACTCAAAAGAGTACGAAGGAGGATTCGGTGGCAACTAAACGCCGTAAAACCTCTCGTCGAGTAAAGCGAAATCGAACAATTGCCTTATTTATTTTATTTGCCATTATCTACGGTGGTTACTCCATTCTTGGCGCCGGCAGAATTACCGTTCCATCTGTTGCTGGCATGAGTCAAAAAGAGGCTGCAGTAACACTCTCCGATGTGGGCTTGAAATCTGAGATTGGCGAAGAGGTATTTAGTGAAGATATTCCGGTTGGAAAAGTAATCTCATCTACGCCAGGTGGCGGCGGAAAAGTAAGTAAAGATGGCGTTGTTAAATTAAATATTTCAAAAGGAAAAGAACGATTGGATGTTCCAGAACTGGTAGGACTAACGCCAGATATTGCAATTCAAAAGTTAGCTGAACTTGGATTAAAGGCTGGCGAAACTTCAGAAATATTTAGCGCATTGGCCGAAAAGGGATTTGTTGTAGGTACCGAACCAAAAATTGGAACTGCGGTAAAGCGAAACTCCTTAGTCAATATCTTTATTAGCAAAGGTATCGAGCAGGTTTCACTGGTTTCATACGCTGGCAAAGGTGGCGAACAAGCGCTAAGTGAATTAACTGATGCTGGTTTTGATGTTTCACCAGCTTATAAATTTAGTGACACAATTTTACCTGGATTAGTTATTTCGCAAGATCCAGATTCTGCCGCCACAATTAATAAAGGCAGCAAAATTACTTTGAATATATCTAAGGGGCCAGAGTTTATTTACATCCCGAATGTACTTTCCAAGAGCACTAATCAAGCAACTTTAGATCTTGAAAATAAAGGATTAAAAGTTGTAGTTAAAGGTAAAGGCACCAAAGTGGTCAGCATTGCACCAAAACAAGGTACTAAAGTTAAGGCTGGATCAACGGTCACGATCTCTCTAGGTTAGGCTAATCAAATGGCCAGCGCTAAAAAAGAGATCACTAAACCACGCATTGGTGCGCATGTGCCAACATCTGGTGGCATGGCAACTAGATCAATTGAATACGCCTTAACTATTAAAGCCGAAGCAATTCAAGTATTTGCATCAAGCCCGCGCACATGGGCTACCTCCGCTCCAAATCCCGCCATGGATGAAGCCTTCAAGAATAAGACTGCCGAGCATGACATCGAAGCGTATGTCCATGCATCCTTCTTAATAAATTTAGGATCACCAACAGTTTCTACTTATGAAAACTCATTAGCTGCTACGGCATACTCATTAAAACGTGGGCGTGAAATTGGCGCACATGGCGTTGTTGTTCATACTGGTTCTGCAGTTGATGAATCTCATGTAGATCAGGCATGGAAACAGATTCATGAAGGTGTAATGCCAATTTTAAATAACTTAAAGGATGATGATCCTTGGTTGTTGCTTGAACCAACTGCTGGGCAAGGTCAATCTCTAGTAAAAAAATTAGATGATTTAACTAAATACTTTGAAGCACTTGAATGGCATCCAAAGGTTGGAGTTTGCTTAGATACATGCCATGTTTTCGCAGCAGGGCATGACATCAAAAAAGCTGGCGGCATGAAAGAGACCTTAGATCTATTGGTAAAAATCGCTGGAATTGAACGTATCCAATTAATTCATGCAAATGACTCGATGGATATTTGTGGAAACTTAAAGGATCGCCATCAAAATTTAGGTAAAGGCGAAATTGGTACCAAACCATTTGCAGAGTTATTAGCTCATCCAGCAGTTGCCAATGCGCCATTAATTTTAGAAACACCAGGTGCTGAACCCGAGCACGGCAGTGAGGTTGCATTACTTAAGAAATTTCGTAGCAAGAAATGAGTAAACGCAATTTACTTTATCTAGCAATGTTGGCGACAGCCGCGGTTTGGGGTGGCGCATTTGTTGTCATGAAGGATTCTCTAGAACAACAAGATGTCTACTCTTTTCTCTCTTCTAGATTCTTACTTGCATCTCTACTTATGTTTGCCTACCGACCAAATGTCTTTCGTGGGCTAAATAGAAAATTTGTTAAACAAGCAGTCTTGGCTGGTTTGTTACTTGGCGGTGGATACATTTTCCAAACCCTTGGACTTACTAAGACAACTGTTTCTAATACCGGATTTGTTACAGGGCTATATCTGGTTTTTACTCCCTTAATTTCTTTACTTGTTTTAAAACGACATGTGCGGTTGATCCAGTGGCTTGCTGTCGCACTTGCCACCTTAGGATTAATTCTTATCTCTTACAATGGAATTTCAATAGGCGTCGGTGAAACATTAGTTTTGATATCTGCATTTTTATATGGCGCCCACTTTGTTGCATTGGGCGAATGGAGTGATGGTGGAAATACCTACGCATTAACACTCATTCAAATTTTAACTGTTAGTGCTTTAACTACATTTTGCGCATTGCTTAATGGGTATCAACTGCCACCAACCTACAATGTTTGGCAAGCAATATTATTTACCGCTATCTTCGCTACCTTCTTGGCATTTTTAGTTCAAACAAAAGCGCAGTCCGTAATGTCGGCAACAGCGGCGTCAGTATTACTGGCAATGGAGACACCCTTCGCTTTGATATTTGGCTTGATCTTCAATAGCGATCCACTTACATTTCGAATTCTTACTGGTGGCTGCCTAGTCATGCTGGCTATGGGATTGGTAATTTGGAGCGATAATAAGAAAATTGCTTAGGTATGAGAGCATTTGCACATGATTGATCTTCGTAGTGACACCGTAACAAAACCAAGTGAGCAGATGCGAGCTGTCATGGCGGCTGCACCTGTTGGTGATGATGTTTACGGTGAAGATCCAACAATTAATTCATTAGAGGAAAGAGTAAGTGCTTTATTTGGTAAAGAGGCCGGATTATTTGCACCAAGTGGTTCCCTTGCAAATCAATTATCAATTCGCATGCTGGTAAACCCTGGGGAAGAATTACTAACTGAAACCAATTCGCATATTGTTCGAGCAGAACTTGGCGCGGGCGCAGTATTTAGTGGCATTACAACCCGAACATGGCTGGCACCTCGAGGATTACTAAATGCGCAAGATCCACTTGCGATAGCTAAGCCAGACTCTGGACCATTTTTAGTTTCAACTACAGCTATTGCCGTAGAAAATACACATAACTTTGGCGGCGGTACCGTTCAATCAATTGAAGAGATCAAGAAATTGCACTCAGAAACTCAGAAATTAGGAATCGCGCTGCACTTAGATGGTGCTCGAATCTGGAATGCTCATGTTGCATCCGGCGTTGATTTTAAAGAGTATGGAAAATACTTTGAAACAATCAGTGTTTGCCTATCTAAAGGATTAGGAGCGCCTGTTGGATCATTGATGCTATCTAACAAAGATCGAGTTACTAAAGCTCGCCAATGGCGCAAACGTTACGGTGCTGGAATGCGTCAAGCCGGAATCTTGGCTGCTGCTGGTCACTTTGCTTTGGATAACAACATTAATCGTTTGTCAGAAGATCATAAATTAGCCAAATCAATTGCCTCTGCAGTATTTGCGGTGGCGCCAAATGTAGTTGATCCTAAAACTGTAGATACAAATATTGTTGGTTTAGATCTAACTGGTCTATCCATTAAGGCTTCGGATTTAGCTGCGCAATTAAAAGAGAATGGCATCTTGGCTTCTGCACTTGGACCTACCTATTTGCGTTTAGTAACTCATATGGATGTCACAGCAGAAGATATTGAGAAGGTAAATCAAATTTTGCCAGAGTTACTTCAGCGCTCCTTCGTGGCGTAATAACCACTCTTTAATTTTTACGCCATAACCATAATTTCCAAGTGCCCCTCCGCTTTTAACAACGCGATGACAAGGAATTATTGGCGCAATTAAATTATTTCCACATGCAGTTCCAGCAGCACGTACCGCATCATCAGAGCCAGCGCGCTTGGCTAGCTCTGCATATGACCAAGTTTTGCCAACTGGAATTTTGCGCAGAGATTTCCAAACATTTTGAGAGAATTTAGCACCAGGTTGTCTAACTTCAATTGCATTAATTGCAGCTAAATCGCCATCAAAATAATCAAGAATTAACTCTGAGATCTTTGAAATTGAACGAACATTTTTAATATCTCTAACTATATCTTCACTTGAAAGTTTAGAAATTAGATAATCAAGGGAATTAAATCCGGCTGCCAATAAAACTTGTTCATCTGCAATTAGATAAAGGTTGCCGACTGGTGTCTTGTGAGAGGCGGCCTGCAACATGTACCAACCTTAGGCTGGATTTTTAGAAAGCGGAATACTTATTTCTTATGATCTCGCAACATCTCGGCAACTAGAAACGCTAGCTCCAAAGATTGAGTGTGGTTTAACCGAGGATCGCAAGCCGTTTCGTATCTAGAGGCAAGATCCTCATGAGATATCTGTTCCCCGCCGCCTACGCACTCTGTCACATCATCACCAGTTAATTCAATGTGTATTCCGCCTGGATGAGTTCCAAGTTTTTTATGAACTTCGAAGAAACCACGAACTTCATCTAATACATCATCGAACTTACGAGTCTTGTAACCACTTGGTGCTTCGTAAGTATTGCCATGCATCGGATCGCATACCCAAAGAACAACCGCACCAGATTTTGTTACTGCATCAACGAGAGCCGGTAATTTCTCACGAATTAAGCCAGCGCCCATTCTGGTAATAAAAGTTAATCGTCCTGGTTCATTACTTGGATTTAATCTTTTGATAATCGCTAACGCATCTTCTGGCGTAGTTTTAGGTCCAAGCTTTACGCCAATTGGATTGTGAATCTTTTCAGCAAAATCCATATGAGCGCCATCTAATTGACGTGTGCGCTCCCCGATCCAAACAAAGTGTGCTGAAACATCGTAAGGATTATTGGTACGGGAATCTATACGTGTTAATGCTTTTTCATACTCAAGAATTAATGCTTCATGGCTTGAGTAGAAATCAACAGATTTAAAAGATTCTGGATCAACACCAGCAGATTGCATAAATTGAATTGCCCGACCAATTTCATTAGCCATCTCTTCATAACGTGCGCTGAATCTGGCATCTCCGGCAAAGCCTCGGTTCCATGTGTGAACTTGGCGCAAATCTGCAAAGCCACCTTGGGTAAATGCTCGTACTAAATTTAAAGTTGCTGATGAAGTGTTGTAAACCTTTACTAATCGCTTTGGATCAGGGGTTCTAGATTTTTCTGTAAATTCCAGATCATTTACTGCATCACCACGATAGGCCGGAAGTGTTACGCCATCTCGGGTTTCATTGTCATTACTTCTTGGCTTTGCAAACTGCCCAGCCATGCGGCCAACTTTGATAACCGGTAGAGATGAAAAGTATTGTAGAACTGCGGCCATTTGTAGAATAGTTTTAATACGATTTCTAATTGAATCAGCTGTTGCACCCGCAAAAGTTTCAGCACAATCTCCACCTTGTAACCAAAATGCATTTCCTAGCGCCGCTTGTGCGATTCGTGCCTTTAAATTGTCGCACTCTCCAGCAAAAACTAGAGGCGGGAAAGATTCAAGTTCGGCTACTGCTTCTTTAACAGCTTGCGCATCAGGCCAGGTTGGTTGCTGTGCTGCAACTAAGCCTGGTGTGAAGATCGAATCGCTTTTCATAGGTTAATTCTAGGGAAGGTAATTAATCGCCGTCGGCAATTAATTATTAACCAAAGAAGATCTCCGCTTCTTTATAAAGCTCAGGATCCACCGTTTTTAACTTAGCAGTGGCAGATGCCAATGGAACACGTTCAATTTTTGTGCCATGCAGAGCGACCATCTTGCCCCAGTCTCCTTCATGAGCAGCAGTAATTGCATGTAAGCCAAAACGAGTAGCAAGTACGCGATCAAAAGCGGTTGGAGTTCCGCCTCGTTGGATATGTCCAAGTACGGATGTGCGAGCCTCTTTACCGGTCTTAGCTTCAATTTGTTGCGCTAGCCATTCACCAATTCCCGATAATTTAACATGACCAAATGCATCAAGAGTTTGATCTTTAGTAACCATGTCACCTTCTTGTGGAATTGCTCCTTCTGCAATCACAATAATTGGTGCATAACTTTGTTGGAATCTAGATTCAACCCATTTACAAACTTGATCAACTGAGAATTTAACCTCTGGAATTAAAATACATGAAGCACCGCCAGCTAAACCAGAGTGCAATGCAATCCAACCAGCATGTCGGCCCATAACCTCAACAATTAATGCGCGGTGATGTGATTCTGCTGTTGTGTGCAGGCGATCAATTGCTTCCACTGCAATATTTACGGAGGTATCAAAGCCAAATGTGTAATCAGTATTATTTAAGTCATTATCAATAGTTTTTGGTACACCAATAACTTTTACGCCTAGTGAATCTAATTTCGTGGCAACTCCTAAAGTATCTTCGCCACCAATTGCGATTAATGCATCAACGCCCATCTTTTCTAGATTTGCTTTGATTTTCTCAACGCCGCCTTCGATCTTAAATGGATTGGTGCGAGATGAACCAAGAATTGTTCCGCCTTTTGGCAGAATTCCTCGAGTAGCTGGGATATCTAATGGCATCGTCAAACCTTCAAGTGGGCCTCGCCATCCATCACGGAAGCCGATAAATTCATATCCGTACTCTTTAACACCTTTGCGAACAACGGCGCGAATAACCGCATTTAATCCGGGGCAATCGCCGCCACCTGTTAATACACCAAAGCGCATTTATAACTCCCCATCAATTTACTAATTACTTTACAAAATCTAATAGCAAGGTTTGTCTACGATGACGCCTAAGTCTACTCTGCTTTCCATGATGAATTGGCAACCTGATCTTCGCAGGAATTGGCTATGAAATCTCGAAGGGTCGCCCAAATAAAGAATGGTTTCCCACCAAAAAAATGCATTAGTTGTGGCCTAGATTTTGAATGGCGAAAAAAATGGCAGAAGGATTGGGAAATGGTTAAGTACTGTTCAGAAAAATGTAAGCGAAAATGAAAAGAATTATCTATGTGCCGCATGATTTATTAAATAGAAATTACGGCGCGTTAAAATTAACTAATAAATTAGATGATCTAATTGTTTTAATAGAAAGCCACCGCACAATTCATGACCAAAAGTGGCATAGTCAACGACTGCAATTCATAATTTCTAGTGCCAGGCATTTTGCGGCTGAACTTGCAAAGGATGGCTATCAAGTTATTTATCGAAAATCTGCAACCACCCTTGATGGTCTAAGGCAGGTTGCACAAGAGCATGGAATTAGTGATTTCATCACTACCCAGCCGACTGGATATAGAAGAATAGAAACTCTTAAAGAATTACAAATCAAGTATGTAGACAATGATTTTTTTTTAACACCAAAGGTTGAATTTAACCAATGGGCTAAATCGCAGAAGAGTTTTAAGATGGAGAATTTCTATCGTCAACAAAGGATTAAATTTAATTTATTGATGGAAGCAGATAAACCCGTCGGTGGTGAGTGGAATTACGATCATGAAAATCGCAACCCAGTTCCGAAAGATTATCAACCATATGAACTTAAACCATTTAAGTTTGATCAGATTGATCAAGAGGTTGCTGATGAGGTTTCCAAAGTTAAATCTTGGGGCAAGAGCGAAAATAAGTATTGGGCAACAACTCGTAAACAAGCATTACAAAGGTTAAGTGAGTTTTTAGAGTTTAACTTTGAAAATTTTGGTGCATATGAAGATGCCATGCCAATTAATAGCTGGTCGGTTAATCACTCAGTGATTTCACCTTACCTGAACAATGGATTGCTACATCCAATGGAGGTCGTAGAAGCAGCTATCACTCGATATGAAGCGGGTGGAATTTCACTTTCCTCTTGTGAAGGATTTATTCGACAAATAATTGGTTGGCGTGAATATGTAAATGGTATGTATTGGTATTTGGGTGAAGAGTTTAAGAAGGAAAATCAATTATCTGCGAATCGAAAATTACTCCCATTATTTGATGATCCAACCAAAACCAAGATGAAATGTGTCTCCACAATAATTTCTGATATTGAAGAACGTGCCTGGACCCATCACATACCGCGACTAATGGTGCTTTCAAACTTAGCAAATTTAACTGGTGTTAATCCAATTGAATTTCTAGATTGGATGCGCCGTGTA
>CAEZWN010000006.1_pt1 | contig 18445 bp, 17 predicted proteins | sample 7265001 | NCBI WGS metagenome assembly CAEZWN01 (sample SAMEA6813883, study PRJEB35770) | freshwater metagenome | biome: Freshwater; feature: Freshwater reservoir; material: water | place: Czech Republic | collected 2015-11-04 | depth 0.5m m
ATCAGAGATTAATTATGATGGGGATACAGTCCTTAGATTGCAACGCCTTGGCGCTGTTGCCGTTAAAGATTTAATGACCCAGTTCGCAAAGGCGGGCACAGTTGATGACTACCAATTAATTGCACTTGTGCTCAGAAGATTAACTGATCTGCAGGTTCGAGATTATGCAATGGGCCTAACCACTGCTGATAATTTAGATCTAGCATTTAATTTTTGGCATTGGCTACTACAACTTGCACCAACGGGATTGATCGCACCGGTAGCGGCGATTTTCTCAACAGTTGCATATGAATCAGGGGAGACAGATTTAGCACAAAGCTCCTTAGATCGCTCCTTTGCAGATCAGATTGAATATCCATTAGCAAAGTTATTGCGACGGGTTTACTGCGCTGGCTGGCCAGCAGAAAGTTTTGCTGCCATGCGGGCTGAGTTACATCCAAAGGTTTGCGCCTCACTTTTTGGATAAGCATTTGAAGGTAGTAGCATGAACTCATGATCATTGGTATTCCAAAAGAGATAAAAAATAATGAGTTCCGAGTTTCTATTACTCCATCTGGCGTGTATGCATATGTGCAAAATGGCCACACCGTTCTAGTCGAAAGTGGCGCAGGTCTTGGTTCTGCAATTACCGACCAGGATTACATCGAAGCAGGTGCACAAATAGTTGCCACCGCCGATGAGGTTTGGCAAAAAGCTGAGATGATTCAAAAGGTAAAAGAGCCAATTGCCGCGGAGTATCCAAAGATGCGCAAGGGACAAATTCTTTATACCTATCTACACCTAGCAGCATCTCGGGAATGTACTGATGCAATTATTAAATCTGGCACCACAGCCTTTGCTTATGAAACAGTTGAAGTAAATGGCACATTGCCACTTCTTGCGCCAATGTCAGAGGTTGCAGGTCGTATGTCCATCCAAGTAGGTGCAACTGCGCTAGAGCGCAGTAAAGGCGGCCGCGGTGTATTACTGGGTGGTGTTCCCGGAGTGCGTCCTGGCAAGGTTGTAGTAATTGGCGGCGGCGTAGTTGGTGTTGCTGCAGCAACGATTGCTCATGGCATGCGTGCTGATGTCACCATCTTTGATTTAGATTTAAAGCGCTTAGGTGAGATCGATCAATTATTTGCTGGCACCGTAAAGACAATTGCTTCATCTGCTTATGAGATTGAACGCGAAGTTATGGCAGCTGATTTAGTAATTGGCGCAGTTCTCGTTCACGGTGCAAAGGCACCTAAATTAGTAAGTAATGCATTGGTAAAGAAGATGAAGCCAGGCTCTGTTCTGGTAGATGTTGCGATCGATCAAGGTGGCTGCTTTGAGGATTCCAAGGCAACAACACATGCTGAGCCAACCTACAAAGTTCATGATGCAATCTTTTATTGTGTGGCAAATATGCCGGGCGCAGTTCCTGCAACATCAACCTACGCACTTGCTAACGCCACAATTAAGTACGGCCTAGCCCTTGCTAATAAGGGTTGGGAAAAGGCGATCGCCGATGATGCTAACTTGGCAAAGGGTCTGAACGTGCATGAAGGAAAAATTATGTATCAGGCAGTTGCGGACGCACACAAACTCTAGTAATTTCCGCAGTAGGTCATGAGTCTCAGTTTCTAGCCCCGGCTAACTGAGCGGCAACCCTCCACCGCGGTGGGGTGCTCCGGGTGAAGACCTGGCAGATTGCAAAGTGCAATGTGCAAGCGCGGATAAGTTCATTTGATACTTAATCAAATAATTCATCCGGCTATTAGCAGATAGAAGGAGTACTTTCATGCAGAAAAAAATTAGAAACTGGGCGTTGGCACTGCCAGCTCTGTTACTAGTTGCATCTCTGAGCGCATGTTCATCAGAGTCAACAGATAACTCAGCTTCAGCATCATGTACGCCAACAGATCTAAAGACTGTTGCCGCAAATACATTAACAATTGCAACTGGTGAGCCTGCTTATCCACCTTGGGTTGAAGATGACAAGCCAGAATCAGGTAAGGGCTTTGAAGCTGCAGTTGCATATGCAGTGGCAAAGCAACTTGGTTACACAAATGATCAAGTTAAATGGGTTCGCACCACATTTGATGGCGCAATCGCACCAGGACCAAAGAACTTTGATTTCAACATTCAGCAGTACTCAATTACAGATGAGCGCGAGCAAGTTGTTGATTTCTCCTCTGCTTACTACAAATCAAATCAAGCAATTGTTACTTTCAAAGGTAGCAAAATCGCCGCTGTTAAATCAATTGCTGATCTAAAGAGCGCTAAGGCAAAGCTAGGCGCAGCTGTTGCATCAACATCACTTGATGCTCTTGAGAAGGTGCTAGGACTTAAGGCATCTGTATTCAATGACAACGCAGCAGCGGTAGCAGCACTTAAGAATAAGCAGATTGATGGAATCGTGGTTGATCTACCAACTGCTTTCTACTTAGCTGCAGCTGAGGTTGACAATGGCGTAATTGCTGGACAATTTAAGAATGTAGATGGTGCTGATAAAGGCGCTGGTTTACTTCTAGCAAATGAATCACCAATTACCGCTTGTGTGACATCAGCTGTGGATGCACTTCGTGACAATGGCGATTTAGCTGCTATTGAGACTGAGTGGCTAACCGCATCTGCTGGTGCGCCAGTACTTGAATAAGCAATACCGAAAACAATAACGAAAAAAAAGGTTGAAAGATGTCAAATGAATCTAGCCGGGGCGACTCGGCTAGTTCATTTGAAAGTAATCAAGCCAGCAATCATGAATATGATTTTGGTGGTAAATGGCAACCAAGTGAACTTGAAGTATTAAGAAGACAAGCCAGAGCGAAAAAAAATCGTCGAAATGCATTTATTGCTGCATTCTCTAGCATCTTAGTTTTAGGCAGCTTAGCCACAGTTGCAGTTACCTCACCTGGATGGAAAGCATTATCAAACGCCTTTTTTAAATGGGCTTATGGTGTTGAAGTTCTCCCAAAAATACTTCTTGGTTTTGTTACAAATGTAAGTTTGACGGTGATTGCAACGATTTGTGTGGCGATCTTCGGCCTATCCATTGCGTTAATTAGAACCTCAAAAGCCCCGGCTTTAACACCATTTCGTATTCTGGCAACTGTTTATGTAGATGTATTTCGCGGCATACCTATGTTGCTTGTTATTTTGTTAGTTGGGTTTGGCATACCAGCACTTCAATTAAAAGGTTTAACTAATAATGTTTTAATCCTGGGAACTATCGCCGTAATCATCACCTACACCGCCTATGTTGCCGAAGTTATTCGAAGCGGAATTTTGTCGATTCACCCTTCGCAACGTGCTGCAGCTAGATCACTGGGTTTAAATTACTTTCAAACGTTGCGTTATGTAATTCTTCCGCAAGCCTTTCGCCGAGTAACACCACCACTGCTGAATGATCTGGTTGCCTTAATTAAAGATACTGGCTTGGTCTCCATCTTGGGTGTTACAGATGCTGTGCGGGCGGCGCAGATTGCCTCTTCTAGATCATTTAATTACACACCTTATGTAATGGCAGCACTGATTTTCTTATCCATCACAATTCCATTAACTCGCTTCACAGATCGCACACTTCGTAAATCGATTGAGCAACAAAATGCGCAGGGACTGGCATGAGCCAATCAGTTCTTGAGATCTCTAGATTACGTAAATCATTTGATACAGAGGTTGTGCTGGAGGATATTTCGATAAAGGTGCCAGAACACACGGCAACTGTATTTATTGGTGCATCGGGCTCAGGTAAATCAACATTACTGCGTTGCATAAATCTGTTGGAGCCAATTGATGATGGCGTAATTAAGTTAGATGGAAATGACATTACCGATGTTGAAATAAATCCAGATGATGTGCGACGTAAGATCGGCATGGTCTTTCAAGCTTTTAATTTATTCCCACACATGAGTGTTTTAGAAAATATTATTTTGGCACCAATCCGAGTACAAAACATGAGCCGGGAAGAGGCGATTGATCACGCTGAAAATCTATTAAAGCGCTTTGGCTTAATTGATAAAGCCAATCAATATCCAGATCGATTAAGTGGTGGGCAGCAACAACGCGTTGCCATTATTCGCTCCTTAGCCCTTAATCCAAGATTACTTTTGTTAGATGAGATCACCTCATCCCTAGATCCAGTATTAGTTAATGAAGTTTTAAAAACAGTGCGTGATTTAAAAGCAGAAGGTATGACCATGGTTCTTGCCACGCATGAAATGGGCTTTGCAAAACAGGTTGCCGATGAGGTTTGTTTCTTACGTAACGGACGCATCTTGGAGTGGGGACCTCCTAGTCAAATATTAAATAAACCACAGAAGCAAGAGACGCAAGAGTTTTTAAAGCAGGTCAATGAGGCGGGCCGGTTGTAATTAATGAGTGAAGGCTTTGAAATTACCGCCGGAGATATTCCAGTAATTTTGCATGTGCCACACTCAAGCAGGCAAATTCCACCAGATATCCGTAAAGATATTTTGTTAAGTGATGAACAATTAAAAGTTGAATTAGATGAGATGACCGATTCTCATACAGATAAAATTGCATCATTATCGGTGGCAGATCTAAGTAAACAACCATGGATTTTCCGGAACAAGCTATCTAGATTGGTAATTGATCCAGAGCGTTTTCCAGATGAGCGCGAGATTATGAATAAAGTAGGTATGGGTGCGGTTTATCTAAAAACTTCTACTGGTGAACAACTAAGAAGTGAGAACTTTGATGCGAAACCATTAATTGATAGATTCTTCAAGCCTTACGCATCAGCATTTACTCAATTAGTTGAAAAATTACTAAACCAACATAAGAGTGTTTTTATCATCGATGTTCATTCATATCGAGTTGAACAACATCCAAATGCGGTAAACCATGGCCAGGCCCGGCCGCCAATCTGTTTAGGAACAGATGATTTTCACACACCACTTTGGCTCAACCAATTAGCTAAGGATTGTTTTTCAACAGTGGGTGAGGTAATTGAAAATCAACCATATGGCGGAACATATGTGCCCTTAGATTTTTATGAAAAGGATGATCGAGTTTTATCGGTAATGCTGGAATGTCGAGCCGACCAATTCCTCTCTAGTGATTTAACCCTTCACGCTGGCGCCCAACAGGTTGCTAGCGCCCTTTCCTCCCTGATCTCTAAAGCCAAGATTTAGGGATCGCACAAGCCGGAATTTCTAAGTTTTATGGGGCCGGCTAGCCCCAAAAGCATCTTTAGCCTTGCCTTTACTCCATTAAAACTTAGAAATAAAGAAAAGATCGCGCAATTTGCTGAATTGGATGTGCGAAATACCCTGTGGACAATTTATAATATAGCCAGTGGTCAGGCGGTTTAAATAAATCGCAAAAAGTTTAAGACCTCAAAACAAAGGATGAATTGTGGCTGTAATTCGTGCGCCCAAAAAAGGCGTTAAGGCAGGTAAGAAGGTTGCAAGTAAGAGTAAACCTGCTAAAAAGAAAACAGCTGTAAAGAAAGTTCCGGCGAAAAAAGCCGCACCAGTAAAGATTCCAGTTAAGCAAGTACTAGATGCAAAAGATGTTGCCCAAATTCTTAAAGTTAAAGAGTCAATCACAAGGCAAAAGGCGGTTACAGCCGAACTTGAAGCTCGTGGTATTACAAATATCAATCGCTTAGTTAAAAAGGCAGATCAAGAGTTAGTACAAGAGGCTCGTGAATTAGTTGTTTCAGTTCCAAAATTAATAGAGAAGATGCGCAAAGCCGGACTAGGAACACCTAGTCGAATTCTTAAGCGCGCTGAATTAGATTTAGTCGCACCACCTGCACCAGTTGCATCAGCAACTGCAACACCAGTTAAGGGTGGCAAGACTGCGGTTGTAAAGATTGATGGCGAAGAGGTTGAACTAGAAGAGGTTGAACTTGAAGATCCAGAGAAACTTCTGGAAGAGGTTGGCGAAATCCTTGAGGCTGAAGCGGGCGAGAATGAAAAGAAAACTCGCGAAGTAAAAGCTGGCGATGATTCTCGTAATGAAAAAGATGCATTTATTTTGCAAGACTCAGATGATGATGAGGATGAGGGCGATAAGAATGAGCGCCAGAAGTTAAAGAAAGAGATTGAAATCATCACCAATGTGTTGACCGCCATCTCACATAAGAACACCAATAATCCAAAGGCGCAAAAGCAGATAGCCGTTTACGCCGAATCAAAGAATTTAAATCTAAAGACGGTCAAGCAACAACTTTCTATGAAGACCTTCAATGAGAAGGCTTCTAAGATTTTGGTAGAAGCGGTCATTATGGGCTTCTTCAAAGATCTAGAGGATTTAAATCAGATCTTTGCTGCTGAATTAACCCGTCTGCAAACTGAGCTTAAGTACTTACCACCAGAACAAACTGTTTTAACAGCAGGAGCAACTGCTGACCCAGTTAAGGATTACCTGAAATTAATTGGTCGCGTTGCACTTCTAAATGCGGAGATGGAAGTAGATCTAGCAACTCGTGTTGAAGCTGGTCTATTTGCTGGTGAGAAAATTAATCAAGATAAAAAGATGGATAAGAAGACCAAGCGGATGTATGAACAAATCGTGCTAGATGGTCAACGCGCAAAGAATCACTTACTTGAAGCAAACCTGCGTTTGGTTGTTTCACTTGCCAAGCGTTACACCGGCCGCGGCATGTTATTCCTTGATCTAATTCAAGAGGGTAACTTGGGCTTAATTCGCGCCGTTGAAAAGTTTGACTATACAAAGGGATATAAGTTTTCAACATATGCCACCTGGTGGATTCGCCAAGCGATTACTCGTGCGATGGCAGATCAGGCCAGAACAATTCGTATTCCAGTACACATGGTTGAAGTTATTAATAAGTTGGCACGTGTTCAACGCCAGATGTTGCAAGATCTAGGACGCGAACCAACACCTGAAGAGTTAGCAAAAGAATTAGATATGACACCTGAAAAGGTTGTTGAAGTTCAAAAGTATGGCCGCGAGCCAATCTCACTTCACACACCACTTGGTGAAGAGGGCGATAGCGAGTTCGGAGATTTAATTGAAGACTCCGAGGCGATCGTGCCGGCAGATGCTGTTTCATTTACATTGTTGCAAGAGCAGCTGCACTCTGTCCTAGATACCTTGTCAGAGCGCGAAGCCGGCGTTGTTGCAATGCGATTTGGGTTAACTGATGGACAGCCAAAGACACTTGATGAAATCGGCAAGGTTTACGGAGTAACTCGTGAGCGTATTCGCCAAATTGAATCAAAGACCATGTCCAAACTTCGCCACCCATCACGATCACAAGTACTTCGCGATTACCTAGATTAATCATTAACAATTTAAAAGGGGAGTAAGAAGATGAGCGAGAAAATAACGATGCGCGTTAAGCCAAATGGCTCTATTCGCGTAACTGGCACCGTTGATTTTGTTGATGGTGATGGAAATGTTGTTGATACTAAAACAGATTTTTCATTGTGTCGCTGTGGTCATTCAAAGGAAAAACCCTTTTGCGATGGCTCACACAAAGCGGCAAATTTTATTGCTGATTAATTAACTGATTGCTCAACTAACTTAGTAGTTTCATCTTGAATTCGAGCAGCAACAGTCTTTAAACCTTCTGCATACTCTTTGCCGTGGTGGGCGCAAAATGTTAACTCGCCACCTGAAACTAGTAATGCCCGAACATATGCCTGTGCACCGCAACGGTCGCAACGATCTAGAGAGTTCAATGGGGTTTGTTCCATCGTGATCTGATCTGACATCAATTGCTCCATCTCTGGTCTAAGTGCCTTATTACGTTCTGTAGCAGGGGAACATCAAACCATGAAACATTTATTCCCCGCAGGCTAAAACTGTTTCGAAATGGTTAAATTTTCCGCAGAATATGTGGATAAATCACAGATATCGATAAAAATAGGTTGATTTAGGTGTTGATCATCTATATCTAGTTATTGCGCCGATAATCTTGGCGCCCGTGGCTACCAAGACAAGTAAGACATCTAACGAGGGCGAAGCTCTAGCCACCAGCTACACCGCTAAAGATTTATCCGTTCTAGAAGGATTAGATGCTGTTCGCAAGCGTCCCGGAATGTATATCGGAACAACTGACTCTCGCGGATTAATGCACTGCTTGTGGGAAATTATTGATAACGCAGTTGATGAAGCACTTGCTGGTCATTGCAAAACAATTGAAATTAATTTGGAATCAGATGGCTCAGTTGAGGTTCATGATGATGGTCGTGGTATTCCGGTAGATAAGGAACCAAAGACCGGTTTAACAGGTGTTGAGGTTGTTATGACAAAACTTCACGCAGGTGGAAAATTCGGCGGCGGTTCTTATGCTGCATCAGGTGGTCTGCATGGTGTGGGTGCATCTGTAGTAAACGCATTGGCATCTCGATTAGATGTTGAAGTAGATCGTGACAGCAAAATTTATTGGATGTCATTTAAACGCGGCAATGCTGGAATCTTTGATGGCGATGGACCTAATGCCACATTTAATGAGAAATCTGGACTTCGCGTAATTGGAAAAGTTTCGGCAAAGGTAACTGGTACCAGAATCAAGTGGTGGTTTGATAAACAAATTTTCTTGAAGGAAGCTGAGTTATCAATCGAGGATATCTATGCTCGCGCTCGCCAAACCTCATACTTAGTTCCTGGATTAACTCTTGTAGTTAATGATCGACGCACTAAGACTAAAACGACAGAGACTTTTTTCCATAAAGGCGGCATCTCCGAATTTTGTGCATTCTTGCGCCCAGATGATCCAGTCGGTGAAGTAATTCGCATCTCCGGTTCTGGTCAATACACCGAGACTGTTCCAGTTCTTGATGAAAAGGGACATATGAATCCAACAGAGGTTGATCGCGAGATGGGTGTAGATATCGCGATGCAATGGGGAAATGGTTATGAACCAACTGTTGCATCCTTTGTAAATATTATTTCAACCCCTAAGGGCGGCACACACGTTCAAGGTTTTGATCGCGCTATGACCAAAGCGGTTAATGATGCACTTCGTGCAACTAAAACTTTAAAAAATAGTGAAGCAGATGTAATTAAAGATGACATCCAAGAGGGATTGACTGCCGTAGTAACAGTTCGTATGTCAGAGCCACAATTTGAAGGCCAGACCAAAGAGGTTTTAGGAACAGCTGCGGCTAGCAAGATCGTCAGCCAAGTAGTTGCAGATGAGATGAAGAAATTCTTTGCATCTACAAAACGAATTGAAAAACAAACTGGACGCACACTGCTAGAAAAAATTGCTAATGCATCCCGTACTCGTATTTCGGCAAGATCTCACAAAGATCTACAACGCCGTAAGAATGCCCTTGAGAGCTCATCTCTTCCAACTAAATTATCTGATTGCCGCTCTGATGATGCGAACCGAACAGAGTTATTTATCGTCGAGGGAGATTCCGCACTTGGTACAACCAAAGCGGCGCGTAACTCAGAGTTTCAAGCGATCCTGCCAATTCGCGGAAAGATTTTAAATGTACAAAAAGCATCACTTTCGCAGATGCTAGAAAATAATGAGTGCGCATCAATCATTCAGGTAATTGGCGCCGGCTCTGGAAAATCCTTTGATCTAAATGATGCACGTTATGGTCGAGTTATCTTGATGTCAGATGCTGATGTGGATGGCGCTCATATTCGTTGTTTGCTTCTAACTTTGTTTAATTCATATATGCGCCCACTTGTTGAAGCAGGTCGGGTATTTGCAGCTATTCCACCACTTCATCGAATTGATGTTGTTGGTGGCAAAAAGGGCGAGGTTCATTACACATATAGTGATGATGAAATGAAAAAGGTTATTGCTGGCTTAAAGAAGGATGGCAAGCGTTGGAAAGAGCCTATTCAACGTTACAAAGGCTTAGGCGAAATGGATGCAGATCAACTTCGCGAAACAACGATGGACCCAGAACACCGCACACTTCGTCGTATTACGATGAAAGATGTAACCAAGGCCGAAGCAATGTTTGAGTTGCTGATGGGCAATGAGGTTGCACCTCGGAAAGAGTTTATTTCTTCAGCTGAGATCGATCGCGAACGGATTGACGCTTAATTAATCGATCGTAACTAGATCGAAGTAATCAGCCTTCCAAAGATCTTCATCACCGTCCGGAAGAAGCAAAACACGTTCTGGCTTCAGCGCTTCAACAGCGCCGGGATCGTGAGAAACCAAAATAACGGCACCTTGATATTCAGTCAAGGCTCCAAGAATTTCCTCACGTGATGCTGGATCTAAGTTGTTGGTTGGCTCATCAAGCAGGAGGACGTTTGCCGCACTTACAACTAGTAAAGCTAAAGCTAATCTGGTTCGTTCACCACCACTTAAAACCTTGACAGGTTTATGAACATCATCGCCGGTAAATAGGAATGAGCCCAATACGTTGCGCGCTTCTGGCTCGCGAATATCGGCGGATGAACTGAGCATATTTTCAAGAATGGTTCGCTCGTAATCCAAAGTTTCATGTTCCTGCGCGTAATAGCCGATCTTTAGACCATGTCCTGCTTCAACCTTTCCTGTATCTGGTTGTAAATCACCAGCCAGGATTCGAAGCAAAGTGGTTTTACCTGCACCATTTAAACCCAATATAACTACACGAGAACCTTTATCAATTGCCAATTCGACATCGGTAAAGATTTCAAGTGAGCCATATGATTTAGAAAGCTCTGTTGCTGTAATTGGAGTTTTTCCACAAGGAGATGGGGTAGGAAAGCGCAATTTGGCAACGCGATCGACTTTACGAACATCTTCTAAACCAGCAAGCAATTGATCTGCTCGACGGAACATAGCGCGAGCAGAGGCAGCTTTATCTTTTTTAGCTCGAAATTTTTCCGCCTGCTTCTGCAAAATCTCAGCCTTCTTTTCAGCAATTGCACGCTCTTTTTTACGGCGATGCTCATCTGCCTCTCGCTGAACCAAATAATTCTTCCATGTCATGTTATAGACATCAATCACATTTCGATTGGCATCTAAATAGAAAACTCGATTAACTACTGTTTCAATTAGATTCACGTCGTGGCTAATAATTACCAAGCCACCTGGATATTTCATAAGAAATTCGCGCAGCCAAATAATGGAGTCAGCATCCAAGTGGTTAGTTGGTTCATCGAGAATTAAGGTCTCTGCACCAGAGAAGAGAATCCGTGCTAGTTCAATGCGTCGGCGTTGACCACCAGAAAGCGCGGCTAACTCTTGATCAAATAAATTATCAGGAACGCCTAAAGATGATGCAATTGCTTCTGCTTCAGCACCTGCTGCGTAACCACCAGCTGAGCTAAATTCATGTTCGACTCGAGTGTATCGCTCCATCGCTTTTTCTAATGCGGCACCAGAGGCAGATGACATCTCCTCTTCAACTGCACGCATGCGTTTTGTAATTTGATCTAATTCGCGAACAGAGAGAATTCGATCTAAAACAGTTCCTTGATCTTCACCAGTGCGTGGATCTTGTGGCAAGTAACCAATCTTTCCGGTGCGATTTACAGCACCACCGGCTGGCATGGTTTCTCCTGCTAATACCTTTGCAAGTGTTGATTTACCTGCGCCATTGCGACCAACAAAACCAATGCGATCGCCATGATTGATTCTGACCGTGACATCTTTAACTAGAAGCCTGGCGGCAGCACGAAGTTCTAGAGCGTTGGTTGAGATCAATGTTGCTTATGCAACAAGGCGGGTGCGACGAGGCGATGCATACTTCTTTTCAATTTCAGTTAGCTCCTCAGCGACCTTAGCTTTGATGCTCTCCTCAGATTTTAGGATTGCAGTTAAGGAGGCGATTGTAGCCTTTAACTCTTTGCTTTCAGATTCAAGTTCAATCTTGCTCATCTTAGTTAAGCGACGCAGCGGCATATCTAAAATATAGGTTGCTTGTTCATCAGATAATTTAAAGGTTTTAATTAATCCCGCCTTGGCAACTGTTGCATCTTCACTGCCGCGAATTAACTTAATTACTTTATCAATATCAACAATCGCCTTTAATAATCCATCAACTAGATTTAATCGAGATTGCGCCTTGGCTTTACGATACTTAGATCTGCGAGTTACAACCTCGACCCGGTGATCGATAAATACCTGAAGCAACTCTTTTAATCCAAGTGTTAGTGGCTTGCCGTCAACTAATGCCACAGCGTTAATTGAGAAGGCATCCTCCATCGGAGTTAATTTATATAGATTTTCTAAAACCTCTTGTGGCTCATAGCCATTCTTAATTTCAACAACCACCTTGGTACCAGATTGCCCATCTGATAGATCCACGATGTCTGAAATTCCTTGTATTTTTTTGGCCTTAACTAGATCGGCGATCTTTTCCACGATTTTCTCTGGGCCAATGTTGTATGGCAGCTCGGTAATTACGATTCCTTGTTTGCGCGCAGTGATTTTTTCAATAGTTGTTGTTGCTCTTACCTTAAATGAGCCGCGGCCTGATGAGTAGGCATCTGCAATTCCTTCAGTTGCAACTAGGTAGCCACCAGTTGGAAAATCAGGGGCGGGAACATGTTTCATTAATTGTTTTAGAGTGGCCTTTGGATTGTCCATTAAGATTTTAGTTGCAGCAATTACTTCGCCGAGATTATGTGGTGCCATATTTGTTGCCATACCAACGGCAATACCAGTTGCGCCATTTACTAAGAGATTTGGAAAGGCTGCTGGTAAAACCTGTGGCTCTAATAATTGGCCATCGTAATTTCCACCAAAATTAACAGTGTCCTCATCTGATTCATCAACCATTAACATCGCAGAAAGTGCTAATCGAGATTCGGTGTAACGCATTGCCGCAGGGCCTGCATCTAGTGAACCAAAGTTTCCGTGACCATCAATTAATGGCAAGCGCATTGAAAAACCTTGTGCCATACGAACCATGGCATCGTAAATTGCACCATCTCCATGTGGGTGTAGCTTTCCCATTACATCTCCAACAACACGTGCACACTTAACATGACCTTTATCTGGTCGAAGTCCCATCTCATTCATCTGATGAAGAATGCGACGTTGTACAGGTTTTAAACCATCGCGTGCATCTGGAAGTGCGCGAGAGTAAATAACTGAATATGCATATTCCAGAAAAGATTCTGACATCTCAGAGGCAACATCGATATCGATGATGCGACCAGGATTTTCACCAGCTTTGGGAAGAGTTGCTTTAGGTGTCTTGGCCATGCGGAGTATCTTGCCAATGAATGCTGCTGAACTGGGGGAGCGACAAGCGAAAATGTGTAGGGAAAACTTTCGCTGATACGATTTAGCCCACAATCGCTCTTCAAATCTGGAAAATAAACTTAGAAAGCACCATCAATAAATGAATGATCAGTTTGGGCTTTCACATCTAACTAATTCAATTTTCCACTCACTTGGTACACCAGATACATCAGATCCGCTGCGCTTAGGCAAAGGTGAAGAACGTGAGTGCATAATTTTAATTGATGGCATGGGCCAAGATGCATTAGAAAAATTCAGCGATCAATTCATTATTTTCTCGCAGCTAAAAACGCAATCTAATTTACTTGCGGATTTCCCATCAACTACCGCAACTAGTCTTTCAACATTAGGAACTGGCACTTTGCCTGGCGTTCACGGAATGCTTGGCTATACGGTTCGTGTGCCGCGAAGTGATAATCGATTATTAAATGCTCTCAAATGGGATGAACGAGTAGATCCGGTTATGTGGCAGAAAGTTCCAACATTATTTGAACGCGCTGTAACGGCTGGAGTTTGCGTTACACATGTTGCTGCGCGCAGATATGAGGGAAGTGGATTTACCCAAGCGGCATTGCGTGGTGCCAAATACATTGGTGCAAATGGAATTGATGAGATGGCGACGGCGGTAGCAGCTGCCTTAAAGCCACAACCATCCTTTGTTTATACATACTTAAATACCTTGGATGCTGCCGGACATAACGAAGGTGTTGGCTCAGATAAATGGTTAACCGCATTGCAACAAGTTGCCGAGTTCATTACTAAGGTAATTTCATCAGTTCCATCTGGAACGCGCGTATGGATTACATCAGATCATGGAATGGTAAATAGCACCGCGCAAAGCATTTTGGGTCAAGAAAATCAACTACTTACAAATGTGAGTTTAATTGGCGGTGAGCCAAGGGCAAGACATATTTATATTAAGCCAGGTGCTGAGGCGGAAACTATTTCGCAATGGCGAGAGTTTTATAGAGATCAAGTACAAGTATTAAGTAAAGCTGAGGCGGTAGCTAAGAAGTTATTTGGAGATGTTGTCTCTGAAGATTCACTTGAGCGCATGGGGGATTTAATTGCAATTCCAAATGATGATTTAATTTTGGTAGATCCGGCGCGAATTCGCGAAGAGACTGGGATGGTGGGTCACCACGGTGGAGTTACAGATATTGAGGTAAAAATTCCTTTGCTAACTGCAAAGTAAGGTTATTTCTTAATCTTCCTTATCTTTACCAAACATAATGTCATCCCATGAAGGAATTTTAATTCTTCTAGTTACGCCATCTTTTCTTGCTTCATCATCTGGTGCATCATCAACAACTGTAAAACTGGTGGTGGTGTGAGTTTCGATATCCTCTTTAATAGAAACTAATCGAGGCGCTTCGGTGTAAACCATGCCAACAGTTGGTTGCGTACGTTGTTTCTCTTCGCCACCAATCCATCTAGCACCATCATCATCAGCTAATAAAGATCTGCGACCTAAGTTAAATACCCAAACCGCTTCACCCTTTGCATCTTCTGCTGATCCATCACGTAGTGGATAGTACAAAGTTACTTCCCAATTGCCATCAGGTTTGCGATGGGTATTCCATTCAACAGTTGCCATATCAACACCACGTGGCGCTAATTTTGCAGAAACTGCAGTTTCTAAATAAGGCGCATGTGGTTCGCGTTTAATTTGCGTAGCTAGTGCTTGTGCAATTATGAATGCTCGCTCCTGCAAAATTGGTCCAGCAAAGTTTTCTACCTTTTCAATTGACCAATCTGTTGTGCGAGAGATTGAATCGATAGATTCACCACCGCGCAGTCTGGCCTGAACCTCTTTTACTGTGGTTGTTACCTCTTCTTGAAAATCCGAAACTGCTGAAAGTCTTGGTTGATTTACATTTGAACGCAAGGTGTCGCTGATGCGCAAATTAAATTTATTGCCATCTTGATCAATTAATTCCAGCTCTGTGCCATCGCTGGAGCGACCTACTAAACGCAAGTCGGTGGATTCGTTCATGAGAGTAGATTGCCATAAAGGTAGAGACTTTTGGTTTTTTAAGCAGCACTTGGCGTGCTTAGATAACTCTGTGAGCCTAAATTTACCGGATGAGTTAGTAAGTATTGCCGAAGATGTGGCCAGGGCCGCTGGCGCATTATTAATGAACCGGCCGGACTCCTTTACCTTTACTGAAAAAAGTTCAGCAGTAGATTTTGCAACACAAATGGACCAACAAGCAGAAGAGTTAATCGTTAGTAAGTTATTAGCAGCTCGGCCCGATGATGGAATTATTGCCGAAGAGGGTGCTGCCAAAGTTAGTAAATCTGGTATTACTTGGGTAATTGATCCACTAGATGGCACCGTTAATTACTTGTATGGCTTACCGGGTTGGAATATTTCAATTGCTGCAAAGAGTCAAGAAGGTGTTGTTGCAGCAGTTGTGTTTGCTCCTTCAATTAATGGATTCTGGAGCGCTACCAAAAATGGTGGGGCTTTTTATAATGGCAAGAAAATAAAGTGCAATGAGCCAGTTGATTTAAAGCTGGCATTAATTGCAACTGGTTTTTCATATGATTTAGATCTTCGCACTGAACAAGGTGAGCGAATGCGCAAATTAATTCCGCAAATTCGAGATCTTCGTCGAAATGGCGCAGCAGCAGTTGATCTTTGTTATGTAGCGATGGGAGCAGTTGATGGATACTTTGAAAGTTCTTTAAAGGAATGGGATTTTGCTGCTGGTGGATTAATTGCAACAGAAGCTGGCGCAGTGATATCTGGACGCACTGGTGGCGCACCTGACGGGGATATGGTGGTCTGTGCTGGAGCTGCCCTGCATGCCCAGTTATTAGCCCAAATCTGACTCAAATTGATCTAACCACCCTTGCTATGGCAGGATACGGCTTCGCTTAAGAAACTCTCTTCGATAGAAAAATAATGAGGAAATAAAATGAACGTGTTAGATGCTGTAGATGCCGCCTCACTTAGAACCGACATCCCATCTTTCCGTCCCGGCGATGAATTAAAAGTTCACGTACGTGTTATCGAAGGAAACAAATCTCGTATCCAGATCTTCCAAGGCGTAGTAATTCGTCGCCAAGGTTCTGGCGTTCGCGAGACATTTAGTATTCGCAAGATCTCTTACGGAGTTGGCGTAGAACGTACATTCCCAGTTCACACACCTGTTATCGAAAGAATTGAAATTGTTCGTCACGGATCTGCTCGTCGCGCAAAGCTTTATTACCTACGCAACCTAACTGGTAAGGCAACAAAAATTAAAGAGCGTCGTGGTTCAGATGGTGAAATTATTGTTGAACCAGCTTATGTTGCACCTGTTAAGGCTGCAAAGGTTGAGGTACCAACAGTTGAAGAAACTGTGGAAGCTCCAGTTGCGCAAGCAGCAGAAGTTGAGGCACCAGTTGCAGAAGCACCTGTTGCAGAGACTCCAGCTGAAGAAGCACCAAAAGCTTAAAGTTTAAGAAACCTAATGGCTAAGAAGGGCTCGCTCCTTCGCGAACTTCCAATAATCGTTGGTTCGGCCTTAATCGTCTCCATAATAGTTAAAACTTTCTTTCTACATTTCTTCTTTATTCCATCCGGTTCGATGGAAAATACTTTGCAAATTGGTGATCGCATCGCCGTAAATAAATTTGGTGCATTATTTTCAGAGATAAAACGAGGCGAAGTTGTTGTATTTGCCGATCCAGATAATTGGTTAGGTTCAGCGCCAGAGGATTCAAGCAAGGGCATAACCGGTCAGGCTAAAAATGCGTTGATCACACTTGGCGTAGTACCAGACCCAGCAAAGCAATTTTTAATAAAACGAGTTATTGGCGTAGGTGGTGACACTGTTATTTGTTGTGATTCTTCTGGAAAGATTCAAGTAAATGGTAAATCAGTTAATGAGCCTTATGTATATGAAAATAATGCACCAAGTGATTCAAAATTTAATGTAACTGTGCCACAAGGTTATATCTGGGTGATGGGTGATCATCGTGGCGCAAGTGCGGATTCTCGATTTCATACCGATGATGTAAATAAAGGAATGGTGCCTCTAACAAAGGTTGTTGGACGTGCTGCTTTTATTGTTTGGCCATTTAACCATTTGGATTTTCTAGATAAAGGTGTCGAACTAGGAAAGATTGCAGTTAAAAAGTAATTAGTTAAATGATTGAAAAACAACTCCTAGATGCTGGTATAAAAAATATCGCCGGAGTTGATGAGGCCGGACGTGGCCCCTGTGCTGGCCCGCTAGTAATCGCTTCGGTAATTTTAAAAGATCCACTTTCGAAATCTCTCAATGAGATCAGAGATTCCAAAGAGTTAACTCCTGCTAAGCGAGAGCAGCTCTTTGATGTTGTGATTGAACAATCCTTGACCTATTCAATAATTGAAGTAAGCGTTGATGAGATTGATTCATTAGGGCTACATAAATGCAATATCGAAGGCATGCGACGAGCCATTAACGCTTTATCAATTGAGCCAGATTATGTTTTAACTGATGGTTACGCCATACCAGGATTGGTAACACCAAATTTAGCGGTGTGGAAAGGCGATCAGGTAGCGATCTCAATTAGCGCAGCCTCCATTTTGGCTAAGGTTTATCGCGATCGAATTATGATCGAGCTCGATAAGAATTACCCAGGTTATGGCCTGGCCGGTCACAAGGGTTACATAACTAAATCACACACAGATGCGATAAAAGAACATGGCGTACTTCCAATTCATCGCAAATCCTTTTCAAATATTGCAGAGATTATCAACAGCGCCTCTTAATTCACAGCAAAAGAAAGTTTTAAATATTTGGGCGCAAGCCTTATCTATCTTTAATTAATGATTAATGAAGTAGAAGCCAGACTTAGATTATTTATCACTATCTGCCCAGGGGATGCTTTTTGGGGTTATGAAATCGCATCTCGCGGTGCGATCAATGTCTATCAAGAAATATTAGAAGGAACTCGCTATTTAGCGCATAAAGATCTGGGTTGGATACAAAATGATTTACTCTCTATCAACATAGATGATTGTTTAACCCAGATATCAGATGCCAAAAGTGAATTTATTACTCCATGTGATTTAGATTGGCCAGCTGGCCTAGATGATCTGTCTGCGCCACCAATTGGTTTAATCATTAAAGGCAATCGCCCAGCACTCTTTGATTGCCGAAGATCTATAGCAATTGTCGGCACAAGAAAGCCCAGCCAGTATGGAGTTGAAGTCACTGAGGAGTTTGCAAAGGCAGCCGTTGAAAAGAGTTATGCAGTTGTAAGTGGTGGTGCATACGGAATAGATACCGCATCTCATATTGCAGCATTAGAAAATCAAGGTAAAACCATTTGTGTATTAGCAGG
>CAEZWN010000007.1_pt1 | contig 18009 bp, 22 predicted proteins | sample 7265001 | NCBI WGS metagenome assembly CAEZWN01 (sample SAMEA6813883, study PRJEB35770) | freshwater metagenome | biome: Freshwater; feature: Freshwater reservoir; material: water | place: Czech Republic | collected 2015-11-04 | depth 0.5m m
ATAAATTGTTTAAGTTTGCTGATGCAAGGACCGGCCTCATTTTTGTTTGAGAACCGCTGTAGGCAAATGCCACCTTTCCAAATTGCGCCAATAAATCTATATCGCTTATCCTCGCAGAGCGGATTGGACCAATTGAAGGTGGATAAACTGAGGAATACAACGCTAGTAATCTAGTTAAACCAGATTCTACTTGTTCAACAAATACTAGGTCGGCTGCCTGTATACCAATCTGCGGATGCGCTTGTTTGGTGTCATCTATCTTAACCGCCAACAAGTTTTGATTTTTTCCCGGAAGGCCAGAAAGGAAATTAATCTCTCTCTTTTCACCACTTAAAACTTGCGGAAAATTTCCTACATTGGAGATTAATCCTGTAATCAATAGCAGGATGGCAAGAAAACCAATCCTACGAAGTTTTCTCATAACACATCATCTTCAAAGGCGTACTTCACAGGTAAAGGAGCTTTTCCAGCTAATCTAAATAATTTTATTATCGGCTTAGCTCTCACATTTCTAGCTGCGTTCACCGACTCTAAATGCAAATTGATGGCCAGTTTAATTTTTGTGGTTATGTCTGATAACTGAACTAATAGATCTGATGGCAGCTCCAAAGTTTCATCGTAGGCAATTTGTTGAATCATTTTTAATGATTCCGACAAAACGCTCTCCGCCTCAGATCTTTCAGAGATAGCGGCATCTCGCGCCGATCTTGCCGATGTTGATATTAGGTAAGCTGTTGCTGGATCTAAATTGGATTCTCTTACTATTTCAGTTGAAATCGCAGCTCGCTTTTGAAGCAGGGTATCTAAAGTTGCCCAAGAGGTTTCAACCCGGTGATGTAATCGATCTAACCTGGCAGCGGAAAAAGATAGGTACCAAATAAATAGCAATAATCCAATCACTACCAAAATTTGATTCAAACTCATCTTGCTACCTTCGATTCCAAAATCTACCCTCGGAGGTTAAGCCAACCTTTGAGTTTCCGGCCATTGCCATTTCATATACCGATAAAATTTGCTCTGCAACAACCTGCCAATCATATTTTTGCGAACTCATTTTTCCGTTTGTGCTCAATTTTAATTGCAGCTCTTTATCACGCAATAATGAGATCAATACCTTCGCTAAATCAGCCGCATCTTCATTTTTAAAAAGCAATCCAGCATTGCCATTATCTAAAACCGCCCGAAAAGCCGGAATATCACTTGCCACAACTGGAGTGCCGGCGGATAGTGCTTCAGTTAAAATTATTCCAAAGGACTCACCGCCAGTATTAGGTGCAACATAAATATCAATGGATTTTAAAAATGATGCTTTTTCTTCATCGGTTAGAAATCCTAAAAAAGCAATTCGATTTCTTAATCCAACATCTAGGCCTTTAACAAACTCTTCACTATCTCCAGGTCCGGCAACTAACACCTTAATATCAGGCACAAATCTAGAAATAATTGGTAGTGCATCGATCAGAACTTGTAAACCTTTTCTTGGCTCATCAAATCTTCCAATAAAGCCGATGGTGTTCGGATTGCGCCAATGCACTGTTGGCTGAGCATTGGCATACTGCGCACTCTCAATTCCGTTAGGAATTACTACTGCGTCAGTATCGAAATGATCCTTTAGCGTTAATCTGGCTGATTCACTAACTGCAATTCGCGCTGTTAATTTCTCAACGATTGGTTCAAGAATTGGACCAATTGCATAAATTGCTTTTTGTTTAGGAGATGAAACATGAAAAGTTCCCACCATTGGACCAGTTGCTGCAGAACAAGCTAATAAAGATAATGATGGAATTGCCGGTTCATGTAAATGCAATAAGTCAAAATCTCCTTGACTGATCCATTGTTTAACTCGAGAGCTAGCGATTGGGCCAAATAAAACTCGAGCAACTGATCCATTTACAGGTATAGATATTGGCTTACCCGCATTTACTAACCAAGGTTCATCAATATTTCCTTCATTTGTTACCGGGGCAAAAACTGAAACTTCATGTCCTTCATCCAATAAATGCTGCGTCAACTCTCTTATATGTGTTTGAACACCACCCGGGTTATCCCAACCGTAGGGACAGACCATGCCTACTTTAATTTTTTTCATCTACCCAAATCCGTTGCAACATATGCCAATCTACTGGCGCTGATTTTATGCCCGCTGCAAAATTATTAGCCATGGATTGAGTTAATTCAATTACTGCTTTTTCTTCATCCATATTTAGATTATCAATAGATGGTACTGGCCCGATCTCCTGAAAAAGAATATTGATACCAGATTCCGTATAGGTAATATAGGCGGAGATGAATGCAGCTTTTGAATTTAAAATAAGTCTGGCAGGTCCAGAAGGCATTTTCGCAACACCATCAAAGAAATTAACTTCAATGCCACTCTTAGATAAATCTCGATCTGCAACTAACGCTACTAATTTTCCACTATTTAATCTGTCTAATAAAATGGGTATAACTTTTTGCTCAGTATGCAAAACTTCAATACCGATTGATTCACGGTAGGCTAAAAACTTTAGGAATATCGCCTCTGGTTTTAGCTTCTCAGCAACCGTAGTTAAATTGATACCGGTTGAACAAAAATATGCAGCCGCGTGGTCCCAGTTACCAGCATGCGGAAGTACAACCAAACAACCTTGTTTAGATGCAATCGGATCTCGCAATAGATGTTCGTTTTGCACAGTTACAGTTTTAATTATCTGATCCGTTGACCATTTATTTAATCGGAAAGTGTCAAACCAATAGCGCAGATAAGAGCGCATGCCATTTTTGGTTAACTCATCAAGTTCTTTGCCATTTAATATTGGAGATACATTTTTGTAATTGCTGCGAAGGCGCTTGACCGCTTTGCCGTTTTTTTTAAAAAAATAATCCGCAATTTTTCGCGCGAGATAATAAGCAAATTTCTCTGGGAGTAATCCGACAACTCGCCAAGCAAATAAATAAGCCAAATACATCTATTTCAAACTTCCCCGGTAAATGATGATGATTCTTTGGATGACAGTTATCGTTGCCAAGGTTGCTAATAAGTAAACCCCAATATTAATAGCATTTGAAAATCCCAAATCATAAACTCCGTAGGCAGTTAGAATGATAAGTAACCTTTCAGTTCTTTCAGCTATACCGCCATTGCATTGAATTTGTAATGCTTCGGCCCTGGCCTTCACATATGAAACCATGAAGCTAGAAACTATTGCTACCAAAAATATCTTAACCAGAACTTCATCACGATTTTGAAAATAAATCATGCCGCCAATTAAAATCGCTGCATCACTAATTCGATCTAATGTTGAATCTAAAAGGGCGCCCCATTTGGTACTACCCCTAGTTGATAATCTGGCCACAGTTCCGTCAAATAAATCAAACAATGCAAAAAAAGAGACCGCAATAACTCCCGTAAGAAATTTGCCACTGCTAAATAAAATGAGTGCAGAAATTGAGCTTCCTAATCCCCCAACTAGTGAGATCCAATTAGGTGTGATGCGCATTTTTATCAAAACTTTGGCTATCGGATCGATAATTTTTGCGACAGGTTCACGCAAACCACTCTGTAACATAAATACCATCGTAGGCTTAGTGATCATGGCAAACCTAATCAACGCACGCTATTTACTTGGTAGCCACCCACAGAAAAAGCAGATAGCAGAAATATTGGGTCTAACCCAAGGCTCTGACTTTCCAACAGAACTAGCTGAACTCGTAGTTGTTTTGGCAAGTACGGTTACTGGAGTTGATAAAAACCTTACAGATACCTGGCAGAATTTTCGAGAAAATTATGTGCCGACAGTTATTGCAGTTTTAGATTTTGAAAATGGTGAGGTTGATTTTGAAGATATGAGTGCGATTTTGGGGAAAATGCTGGAGCCAGTATTGACTCCGTACTTAGTACTTCACGAAGATTCTGGAAAGCCAGCGGCTCTGATTAATCTGGAAGATTTATCAATCACTGATTATTCAACTCAACCAGTTAGCACTCGAGATAGCGATATAGAACATAAAGAGTTAGTGAAGGATTTCGCTGATGAACTCAAAGAAAGTTTGGTCGAAGGTGGCTGGGAACAGTTTGTACAAGGATTAATAATTCCAGCAATTCCGTTACTCCTTGAAAAACAAATGGGAATAACTCAAATCAAAAGATTCTTAGATTTGGTTCCAAGCCGCAGCTAATTGAGCGCGTGATTCTGTAAGTAATTGTGGAATCACCTTTGTTTTACCAATGATTGGCATGAAATTAGCATCACCTGCCCAGCGAGGAACTAAATGTTGGTGAATGTGTCCGGCAATTCCTGCACCAGATACGGCTCCTTGATTGATTCCAATATTAAAACCAACCGCATTTGAAACTTTCCTAATTACTTTCATGGCGTGAGATGTGAGCGCGAGCATTTCATTGCGCTCAGTTTCAGAAAGATCTGGCAATTCGGCTACATGGCGGTAAGTGCAGGTGAGTAAATGGCCTGCGTTATATGGGTAAAGATTCATAACAACATAAGCTTCCTTGCCACGAAAAACAATTAAGCCATCTTCATCACTTAACTTCACAATTTTACAAAATGGACATTCAACATCATTTCCAGGAAGTGGTCGGTTTTCGCCATCTAAATAACTCATCCGATGCGGCGCCCATAACCGTTGCCAAGCATCTGGCATGCCTGCCCCACCTATTAAATTGGAATCAGTCATTTAAATCTGAGTTCGATTTTTAATCGCAAGTAAAATTTCTTCAATGGCCTGATCAACATTAATTCCATTTTTTTGATCACCATTTCGGTATCTAAAAGAAACGGTTCCCGCCTTTTGATCATCTTCCCCAACGATCATCATGTACGGAATTTTTTCTAATTGCGCATTGCGGATTTTTTTCTGCATCCGATCATCTGATGTATCGATATCAGCCCGAATCCCAGCTTTTTTAAATTTTTTCACTAGATCTAATAGATAAGGTTCAAATGCTTCTGCTACTGGGATGCCTCTAACTTGAACCGGCGCCAACCATGCCGGGAACGCACCAGCGTAATGTTCAGTTAATACGCCAAAAAATCTCTCAATAGATCCAAATAATGCACGGTGAATCATTACCGGTTGCTGCTTCGTGCCATCTGCGGCGGCGTAACCTAAATCAAATCTTTGTGGAAGTTGGAAATCAACTTGAATAGTAGACATCTGCCAACTTCTTCCAATTGCATCTCGTGCTTGCACCGAAATTTTTGGTCCATAAAACGCTGCACCACCTGGATCTAGTACCAACTCTAGATTTTGTTTAATCGCAGCTTGTCGTAATGCCTCAGTTGCCGCTTGCCAATCAGCATCTTCACCCACTGATTTTTCAGGATTTCGAGTTGAGAGTTCTAGATAGAAATCTTCTAAACCGTAATCTCGAAGTAGATTTAAAACAAAGGTTAAGAGTGAATCTAATTCAGCTGCCATTTGATCTTTTGTGCAGTAAATATGGGCATCATCTTGAGTGAATCCGCGCGCTCTAGTTATTCCATGTACCACGCCTGATTTCTCATAGCGGTATACGGTGCCAAATTCGAAGAGTCTAAGCGGTAAATCACGATATGACTTTGGTGATGATTTATAGATCAAATTATGAAATGGGCAGTTCATCGGTTTCATATAATATTTTTGGCCTGCTTTTTTAATTGTGCCATCAGCATGAAACTCTTCATCCATAACCATCGGCGGATACATGCCATCGGCATACCATTGCAAGTGCCCTGATGTTTCAAACAATGCTGCTTTTGTTAGATGTGGTGAATAGACAAATTGATAATCTTCTTCTTCGTGGCGGCGTCTTGAATAATCTTCCATTGCTCGTCGGATAATTCCACCCTTTGGATGAAATACCGCAAGACCTGAACCAATCTCCTCTGGAAATGAAAATAGATCTAACTCTGCGCCCAAGCGACGATGATCTCGCTTTTCCGCCTCTTCCAATAAATGTAAATATGCATCTAGTGCTTCTTGCGTCGGCCAGGCAGTTCCATAAATTCTTTGCAGCATTGGGTTTTTTTCTGAACCTCGCCAATAAGCACCAGCTGCGCGCATTAATTTAAATGCTGGAATATGTTTGGTTGATGGCAAATGCGGACCTCTACACAAATCACTCCAAACTGGATTTCCATCTCTTCCCAAATTGTCGTAAATAGTTAACTCACCGGAGCCAACTTCAACTGAACTTTCATCTTCTAGTGCAGCAGATTTAAGACCGATCAATTCACATTTGTATGGCTCACCCTTTAACTCAACCAATGCTTCTTTCTCGTTGGTAACTCTGCGCTTAAATCGCTGGCCAGCTTTGATGATTTTTCGCATTGCCGTTTCAAGTTTTTCTAAATCACTTGGGGTAAATGCTTCCTTTGGATCAAAGTCATAATAAAAGCCATCGCGAATTGGAGGTCCGATTCCAAGTTTGGTTTCCGGGAAAACCTCTTGTACCGCCTGCGCCAATACGTGAGCAGTTGAGTGTCTAAGCACATTTAAACCATCTGCTGAATCAATACTTACCGATTCAATCTCATCACCATTTGAAAGATCGGTCCATAAATCACGAAGCTCGCCATTTATTTTACAAACAACAACATTGGAATCTTCGGCAAAGAGATGGGTTGGTTTCTTCTCAGCATCTACTTCTTGGGCAACGCCATTGATTTTCACCTTGATCTGCGTTGACATGAGACTAGGTTAGCAAAGGATAAGCAAAAGATGCCGATATTTCATGGCTATCTAATGGATGTGTACCAAACCACCAGAGCGATGAGAGAAAGTGAAAAAAGTACTGCAAGCAAAATATCACGATGTTCTTTTTTTAACCTGGCGCGATTAGCTGCCCGACTAGCACTTTTTTTAGCGCGTTCTAAAACTATCGCAGCCCAAGCAAATTCAGTGGCCAAAATTCCAAGTCCAGCAAAAATTATCAACCAACCAGGACCGGGTGTTACTAATGCAATAACACCTATAACTGTGATGGTGCCACCTAGTAATCCAACTACAACTCTTTTAATCAGAGCTTTCATGGACTTATTTATCCGTGTCATGGATTTAAGTTTCCCATTAACTTCTCTTCAAAAGCAATTATTAAGTTACTTCCCTCTTCACTAACTGCATAAAGCTTTTGTTCTACCTTTTCAACTCTTTGAATTAATCGAATTGACGATGTTGCGTAGACAGCTTTGGCTTTGAGTAAATCATCAAACTTAATCGTGGCCTCTTTGACGCCAAACCAACTCATTAACAACTCGCGAGTAATTCCAGGTAGGCATCCGCTTGAGATTTCCGGGGTTTGCCAGCCATGCTCGTTGAGGATAAGTAAATTAGATAAACCAGTTTCTACGACCGCATTGTTTTCATTTAAGAAAATCGCATCATCAAAACCTAGATTCTCGGCGTATCTAATTGCGGTTATCGAATCACTGTATGAAAGTGATTTAATTCCAGCAAGTAAGGAGTTGCTATTTCTTGTATAAGGAAATTTAGTAAGAGATATGGATTCAGATATTTCATATACCGGTATCAAGGTGAGGAACCAGCCCCCATCGCCTAAACAAATTATGCGTAACCGATTTCGGCCAATCTCTTCTTGCAAAATTGCATCTATCGCCAGTTCCAGATCAATTTTAGGTGGAATAGTTATTAAGATTTTATTGGCGGCCTTTTGTAATCTTACATAATGACGATCCCAGGCAATCGCTTTTTGATCAATGGTTAGAAGAGTCTCAAACACACCATCACCACGTAGTAGCGAAGAATCTATTGGCAGAACATGTTCCGCTTCTGAAACTATACCTTTATAGAAGCTCTTCATCTTTTTCCGCCCGCGATAGAGATTAGTTTTTCAGATTTTAATTGTGTCTCTTGCCATTCAGATTGCGCATCACTCTTCCAAGTAATCCCTGCGCCGGTGCCAAAATGTATTTGACCATCTTGATGAGACCAAAATATTCGAATACCAACAGACATAATTGCTTGCTCACCCTCCGACCAGCCAATTACACCACAGTACGGCCCTCTTTCCTTTTGTTCTAGATCACTGATGGTTTTAAGTGCCGAAGATTTAGGTGCACCACTTACAGATCCTGCAGGAGTTAACGCATTTAAAATTTCTGGCCACTCAGTGTTTGCTTTAAGTTTTCCGGTTATATCTGAGACTAAGTGGAATAAACCTGGGTGTTTTTCTATTCCAAGCAATCTCGGCACATCTACAGAACCAGCCGTAGTGATTCGGCTAAAATCATTTCGCATTAAATCTACAATCATGATGTTTTCGGACTCATCTTTATCGCCAAAGTTTTCATCCTTGGCAGTACCTTTTATTGGACTGCTCTTAATAAAATCTCCGCTGCGCGATAAAAACAATTCAGGTGAGGCGGATGCAATTTCTAAGCCCGGTAACTTTAAATAGCTGGCATATGGAGCTGGATTATCAATTGCCAACTGGTTGGCCAAACCAAGCAATGAGTTTTCAGAGGTATTTGTAAGTACTCGACATAGATTTACTTGATAAATGTAACCTTGTGCAATTAACTCCTGTATCTTTATAACATTCTGCTCATAACCCAACTGAGTTTGGCTTGATGACCACTCACCGTTTAACGGTAACCAATTCGCAATTGGCAGTTTGGCTTGTTCCACCTTTGCAAACCTTGCTGCGATAAATTTTCCTTCAAAGCTTTTAACTACTGCCCAAAAACCTGGCTTATCTAAAGAAGATGGATCATCTGAAATTTCAACACAATTTGTGGCAAGCCGTCCGCCCATCCAAAAGATTGCTTCAGAAAGATCCATGTTTGAACGGTACCTGCTCTAAGCACAACGACGGATGTGCCAAGTTGTTTCAGATGCGATAGATTTTGCCCTCGCAATACGCGGACGTAGCGCAGTTGGTAGCGCGGAACCTTGCCAAGGTTCAGGTCGCCGGTTCGAACCCGGTCGTCCGCTCCACCAAGAAATTTTGCGGGAAATAAAAGCTAGGTCGGATGGCCGAGAGGCGAGGCTCGGGACTGCAAATCCCGCTACACGGGTTCAAATCCCGTTCCGACCTCCAATAAAAATTAAGCGCTAGGTGGACGCGAAATAATTGCCTTGCAACCTGTTAATGAAAACTCTCCTGCGTTATAAGGAATTACAATTGCATCACCTGATGAAATTGATAATGAACCGAAATTCTTAAAATTTAAAGTTCCAGATCCTTCTAAAACTAGCAAAATACCAAATCCGGCCTCAATAACTTGATCATCCCCGGTTAAGTAATCGGCTCGGAAAAAATCATCAGCAATTGAATTGAAAATCTTCTGCGATTTATCAATACCTTTATCAAATCTTGAAATAATTAATTGCTTCTCCGATTCGGTAAGTGGATCAAGTTTTAACGCATCTAAAGCAGTTTCATACCCAAGATTTAAATGACCATCTTTATCGCCATCAACTGCAAAACCATCCCACTCCAACAAAATAGAGAGATCAGTTGGCTCTTGCAGTTCTAACACAAAGATTCCTGCTTCAATAGCGTGCGCTACACCAGCAGGAACAAATACCGCATCACCGGCTTTTACCTCTAGAAATTCCAAAGAGTTAAGTAAACCTTGCGAATCATGATTTTTTACAAGCTCGGCAACTTGAGATTTTGCCATTGTTTCTTTAAATCCAACACCAACCTTTGCACCGGCAGGTGCGTCAAGAATTATCCAAGCCTCTGTTTTACCGTGATTTAAATGCAATTTATCTGCCGCAAATTTTCGGTTGGGATGGTAATGAACTGGAAGGCGTTGGTCTGGATCTAAAAGTTTTACTAATATTTCAATTGAGTTTCCATATTTTTCAAGATGCTTAGCACCTAGCCAAGCGATCGGATCAGCAAGAACTGCATCTCGCAGCAACTGGCCATTTGGCAACTTTGATAAGCCATTTACAGCCTCACCAAAACGAGTTGTTGTTGAAGCAATCCACTCTTCAGGCCGCATTGGACCGCCTGGGCCATTACGTAATTTTCCAATTCGATCTCCGCCACGATAGAAATGATCAAATTGATTAGATGGTAATTTTGCAGGAACGGTGCTCGGATTATTCATCTTTCTAGTTTAAAGGTTAAAGTTGTCTCATGCTAGAAAAGTCAGAGCGCCCGTGGGGTCGTTATGAGGTATTACAAGAGTCCCCAACATTTAAAGTTAAAACCATTCATGTAAATCCGGGTATGCGTCTTTCATATCAACGTCACCAAAAGCGAGCTGAGCATTGGTTTGTAACTACCGGCATGGGTGAGGTAACTATTGAAGGAGTCACATCCCCTGTTTCGCCAGGATCAACTGTAGATATTGGAATAAATCAATTACATCGAATTTCAAATACCGGAAGTACTGAGTTGATATTTGTAGAAGTTCAAACTGGCACCTACTTTGGTGAAGATGATATTGAACGTGTAGAAGATGATTTCGGTCGTTAAATTTAATTAGTTTTTGCGTATCTGCCACCGAACAACATCACGCTCGAGAGTAAAACCACCAACAACATAGCCCAACGCAGGGTAAATATTTCTGCAAGAAAACCAATTACTGGCGGTCCAATCATGAAGCCGAAATACGCTGTTCCAGAAACCCTCGCCACAGCAACTGAGGGTGCTACTCGATCTTGATATTTTTCATGTGCCAATCTGCCAGCAGCACTGAAAATTAATGGCATCACAATTGATAATCCAAGCCCAATGCAGAACCATCCAAAAACTACTCCATATATTCCGCCAAAAATTAAGCCCACGAGTAACCCAAATCCACTGATGAAACCGCCGGCACGAATCACATTTTCTGCACCAAATCTATTTGCTAATTTATCGCAAGATAATCTGCCAATTACCATCGTTGCTGAATAAGCAATATACGGAATTGTGGAGACAAACGGGCTCGCGCCAAATGCATCTCGTGCCAATACTCCTCCCCAATCTCCAGCTGCTCCTTCTCCCATAGCTGCGCACAAACCAAATATTCCTAAAATCCAGAAAATAACAGGACTGCGTTGTTTTATCGCACTTTTCTGCATTCCATGAATATCGCTATTACTAGGTAGGTATTTGTCCCAGATAAAAAGTAGTAAGGCAGAGATAATTAGTGAAATCAATAATTGTTGATTTGATATTGATAATTTCACTTGCGAGAAAATTCCACCGACTATTCCGCCTAGTAGAGTTCCAATTGAAAAGTTTGCATGAAATAAACCCATCATTCTTTGGTTTGTTAGTTTTTCAATTAAAACAGCGTGCGCATTCATCGCAATATCATGGGTGGCGGTGGCGTAACCAAGTGCAAACAACGCCAATCTCAAAACTGTTAAGTTGTTGGATGCACCAATTAAATTGCAGGAAATAATAATTAAAATCGAACCACTCAAAATGATTGCCTTACTGCCATATTTGGCACTCAAGAGCCCAGCCGGTTTTAATGCAAGAAACACTCCCAAGGCAATGAACAACAAGGAGGTACCGACCTGCGAATTAGATAAGTTCAAAATTCTTTTAAAATCTGGAATTCTGGCTATTAGAGAACCTAATACAAAACCATTTAAGATAAATGCAATTAACGTAACTATCTTGGCGGTCTGTATTTGGCCCGCAGCTAATCCCTCATTATTAGAAAGCATTGCTGCAGTGTATTATTTCAAACACCTCCGGACGATTAGCGCAGCGGTAGCGTACTTCCTTGACATGGAAGGGGTCACTGGTTCGATCCCAGTATCGTCCACTTAAGAAAATAGATTACTTAAAGCACTGGTAATGCTGCTAAAGCTTTTTCAAAGTCAGCATCTGTTAGTACTGAATCAACCATATTTCCATTTAAGAATTGGTCATATGCCGCAAGATCAAAATGGCCGTGGCCGCAAAGTGCAGTAAGAATAACTTTCTCCTCGCCAGTTTCCTTTGCCTTCAACGCCTCTTGAATTGCAACAGCAATTGCATGTGTTGGCTCTGGAGCAGGAACAATTCCTTCTGTTCTAGCAAATTGAACTGCTGCAGAGAAACATTCCTTTTGACCCACAGTTGTAGCTGTCATCATTCCCAATTCATAAATATGTGAAACCAATGGCGCCATACCGTGATATCGAAGTCCACCGGCATGAATTGGATCTGGAATGAAATCATGACCGAGGGTGTGCATCTTCATTAGTGGTGTCATTCCTGCTGTGTCACCAAAATCGTAGGCATAAGTTCCGCGAGTAAGTGATGGGCATGAAGCAGGTTCTACTGCACGAATTTCAGGATTCATCTTTCCTTTTATTTTTTCGCGAATAAATGGGAAGGAAAGACCGGCAAAGTTAGAGCCACCGCCAGTACAGCCAACTAGTAAATCTGGAGTTTCCCCCACCTTTGCTAATTGCTTTAATGCTTCCTCGCCAATAATTGTTTGGTGCAACAAAACATGGTTCAACACAGAACCAAGTGCATACGCAACAGATGGATCTTGTACTGCCGCCTCCACAGCTTCAGAAATTGCAATTCCTAATGAACCAGAATGATTCTTAGGATCAAGTGCAAGTTTGCGACCAGCTTCAGTTAATTGAGATGGTGAACGATGAACCTTTGCACCGAAAACCTCCATCATTAATCTGCGATAAGGCTTCATGTCGTAAGAGCCACCAACTTGCCAAACTTCGCACTCCATATCAAATAATGCGCAAGCAAAAGCCAATGCAGTTCCCCATTGACCAGCACCAGTTTCGGTGGTTAATTTTTTAATGCCAGCCTTTTTGTTGTAATAAGCCTGTGGTACAGAGGTGTTAGTTTTATGCGAACCCGCAGGTGATACACCTTCGTACTTGTAATAAATACGAGCTGGCGTATCAAGTAGTTGTTCTAGTCGACGTGCTCGAAATAATGGTGATGGTCGCCAGGTGCGATACACATCTAGAACTTCACCTGGAATATCAATATATGAATCTGTAGAAACCTCTTGCAAAATTAAATCCATAGGAAACAATGGCGCCAAATCAGCTGGACCAACTGGTTGATGTGTTCCTGGATGTAATGGTGGCGGTGGTGGTGATGGCAGATCAGGAATGATGTTGTACCACTGAGTTGGCATTTCACTTTCATCAAGAGTTATCTTGGTAAAACTCTTTGCATCTTTACTTAGAGACATTTTCTGCTCATTTCAGTGGTCGTAGTTTCCAAATCTTAAGCATGGATATTAGCCATATGAGATACCTTTCGGGAAGGGATTCTTTGTAAAAAGGGATGGCTGGCATGGAAAAATTCGGAATACACTCTTCTCAATATCAAAATAGTTATACAAAAGAGGAGAACCAGAAGTTCAGCCAAATCTTTGGTGAACTAACTCAGCGCTTTGCCGAGGCGATGAAAAATAACCTCTCGCCTACAGATCCTCTAGTTCAAAAGCTAGTAAAAGAGCATTATGAGTTTTGTCTGCAATTTTGGAAACCAAATCGTGAGAGTTATAAATCGCTAGCAATGTCATACATTTTGCCTTCCCCGTACAGAGATTCATACGAAGAGGTTGCAGTCGGGTTGGGGAAATTTCATTATGACGCAGTAATTAATTGGGCAGATGAAAACCTTGATTAATCCTTGCGTACAAAAGTTCGATAAATTGAAATAATTAGAATGTAAATCGGGAAAATAATCAAGATTACATAAGGCATACTCATTAAATTAACAGCAGCAGTTTCATCAAAGTTCCAGGACAAATAGGTTAAATCCAAAAGATAAATAATAGTTATCGGCAAGGTAACTCTTCGAAGAAATACCACCTTAGTCAGATGAGGTATTTTAAAATTTGTTAGCGATAGCGCCGCAAATATTACAGAAACAACCACAACTTGATTCTGAGAAGCATTTAAAATAATGAAGGATGGAACTACTAAATTCCAAGAGGCTGGAAATCCATTAAACCAATGATCGTCAGATTCTTGATCGCACCTAGCAAACCACAGTGCTGAAGTCATGAGAATTAATGCAATTAATCCAGCTTCTAAGTTGTTTGGTAATAAATTTGAAGTCGCCAGGAATGCCACCGGCACAATAACGCAAGTTACATAGTCAACAACTAGATCTAAGATATTTCCATCAATTTTTAAAACATGGATCTGTACATCAATTTTTCTAGCCAAAGGTCCATCTACGCCATCAATTACTTGGCACAATAACAACCACAACAGGCCATCTCGAATACGTCCATCAATTACAGCTTGCAAAGAAATCATTGCAAAAATTACGCCACTGGCGGTAAAAACATGTAATGCCCAGCCAGCGCGAATTAAACCTTTATTTGATTGCTCAAAGTTCACCAAAGGAGTCTAACTTTGAAGTTCAGGCAAGCACGGATATATCTGATGTGGTGAGTTAAGATCCAACTATGAATCAGATTGCAACGGTATCGGCATTAACTTTTGGTGCTCAGGCATTTGTCACCCTATTTGTAATCCTTGATCCACCAGGCGCAACGCCGATTTTCTTAGGGTTAGTTGCCGGCGAGAGTGAAAGACGCAAACGTCGCATGGCTTGGCAAGGTGCATTTATTTCGCTATCGGTAATCATCTCCTTTGCCATATTTGGAAATGTACTTTTGGGTTACCTAAATATTTCATTTGCATCTCTGCAAGGAGCAGGTGGTTTGCTGTTATTGATTACAGCACTTGGCTTGCTAACTGGATACGCACCTGAAGAAAAAACTGGTAAAAGTAAAAATGTAGCTTTGGTTCCACTTGGTACGCCACTTCTGGCTGGACCTGGTGCGATAGTGACAACCATGCTTTTTGTGCAAGATGCAAATGATTGGGGCCAAATCTCAGCATTGTTTATTGCAATAATTGCTGTTCATATAGTTATTGGTTTGACCTTAATGTTTTCTACAAAAATACTTGCATTAATTAAAGACTCCGGAGTTGATTTGGTTGCCAAAATTGCTGGCCTACTCTTGGCAGCCATTGCCGTAGAAATGATCGTGGCATCGATAAAAGCTTACTTTTTGATCTAATTCATCAAAATACATTGTCGGAACTTTAAAGTATCTTTCCACTGTGGATACAAATTTAAGTGATGGCATATTTTTAATAGTAGATCTTGAAACTACTGGACCTTCTCCTAAATCCGGCTCCGCCATCACAGAAATTGGAGCTGTGAAGGTTAAAGGTGGCGAAGTTATCGCTGAGTTTGAAAGCTTTGTGAATCCGCTTAAACCAATTCCAGAGTACATCACCGATTTAACTGGCATCACCAATCAAATGCTGGCAAATGCTCCAATCATTGATGAGGTGTTACCAGACTTTTTAAACTTTGCCGGCAGTCACATTGAAACAATTTTGGTTGCACACAATGCGCCATTTGATCTTGGTTTTTTAAAGAGCGCTGCCTCCGAAATCGAAATACCTTGGCCGAAGTATCAAACGCTAGACACTGTAACCATCGCTCGCCAAGTTCTTACCCGAGATGAAGTTGCAAATTGTAAATTAGGCACATTGGCAGAGTTTTTTGGAACTAAGGTTGAACCAAATCACCGTGCGCTAGATGATGCAAAAGCTACAAATGAAGTTTTGCATGGTTTGTTTGAAAGGCTTGGCTCGATGCAAATTACAACGGTGGAAAAATTAATGGATTTCGCTAAAACCGCTGCACATATACAGCGCAAAAATTACTACGGTTTAAAATCTATCTAGCGCTGGCAATTTCATTTGTTAAATCAACCCACTTCTTAAGCACCGAAGCGGCGGCGCCTGAATCAATTGCTTGATTAGCCAATACATAAGCATTTGCAATCTGAGTCTCTAGTGGCAGATGAAAATCAGCTTTAAATGCTGCGATTGCAAAAGCTGCGTTCAAAGTGACCGCATCACGAGGTGCGCCAGATTCACCGGCAAAAATCTTTGCTGTAATTGATGCGTTAAATTCCGCATCACCACCTAGTAATTCATGAATTTCTGAACGAGCAATACCGATCTCTGCTGGATCAAAAGTTTCTACATTGATATTGCCATCATGTATTTGGTAAACAGTAGTTGGGCCAGACAACGAAACTTCATCCAAGCCATCATCGCCTCTAAAAACAAAACCCTCTTTACCTTGATTTAGTAGAACCTCTGAAACCAAAGGAAGTAACTCTTTACGCGCTACACCTATTGCAGCAGCTTTGGGTTTTGCCGGATTTGAAAGCGGTCCCAAAATGTTAAAAATGGTGGGTACACCAAGCTCTTTTCTGGCAGGTGCTGCATGTTTCATAGAAGAGTGAAACATTGGCGCAAAACAAAATCCAATACCAATCTTTGACACTGTTTTTTCTACTTCTGCTCCAGTTAAATCAATCCTTACCCCTAAGGCTTCAAGAAGATCGGCAGACCCTGATTTTGAAGATGCAGCGCGATTGCCATGTTTTACAACTCTGGCGCCCGCCGCATTAGTAATAATTGCAGCAGTTGTTGAGATATTTATGGTGTTAGCACCATCTCCGCCAGTTCCTACGGTATCCACGGCTCGATCTGGAATATTGATTGGAGCTGCCAGTGCGTACATCTGATCAACTAAAGCGATAACTTCACTAGGAGTCTCACCTTTATTTTTTAAACCTAATAAAAAATGCTTGGTCTGATCTAATGAGGCAGCGCCAATTAGAATCTGATTCATACACCATTTGATTTGCTCTGGTGATAAATCTTTTTTCTCAGCGAGCGCTGTAAAAACTAGCTCCCAATTCATTGGAACTAACTAACAATAATTGAGTTGGTTTTCAAAACTTCTGCGCACTTTTTGGCCAAAGTAAATGGGTCAATTGGATGTGTAACTGTTGCCTCTGCGCGAGACCAGGTAGCAAGCCAGTTATCTTGCGCCCGACCTGTTATTAGTAATACCGGTGGGCAGTTGAAAACTTCATCCTTTAATTGCCGGGCAACGCCCATGCCACCTTCTGGAACCGCTTCGCCATCTAATATAAAAAGATCTATATGTTTTTTTGAATCAACAAATAATCTTAAAGCTGCCGCTGTGGCAAATTCTCTGATTTCATGTGTTGGTAAATCTTTATCAATCTTTTTTCCAAGAGCCGTCTTTACTGCCGAACGAACTGTTGCATCATCTGAGTAGAGGGCTACTACTAGGTGCTTGGCTTGGTCCATGCCAGCAATCCTACATAGTCGAAGATGGCTATCTGGGTGATGAGTTTCACCCAAAGGTGGTGGCTCACCGCAGAGGTCCGATGAAGGTATTCCTCTCTATTTCAGGAATAATCTCCCCCATGACGACCTACGCAGGAACTGTAAGTAAAGCCAATCGACCTAACTTGGTCGCAGTAGGAACAATTGTTTGGCTGGCTTCAGAACTTATGTTCTTCGCTGCACTTTTCGCAATGTACTTTACGACCCGCGCTGTGCAAGGCCCAAAGGTTTGGCTCGAATCTACCGGCATGTTAAATATTCCATTTGCCGCAACCAACACAACAGTTTTAGTTTTATCTTCAGTAACCTGCCAATACGGAGTATTTGCTGCCGAGAGATTTCAAGCTCGTCGCTCTGGCACAATCTTTCAGATATCTAAATGGGGAATGCGCGAATGGTTTGCCCTTACCTTCTTAATGGGTGCTTTTTTCATTGGCGGACAAGTTTATGAATACGCATCTCTGGTTGCAGAAGGTCTTACCTTTTCTTCAGATGCATACGGTTCGGTTTTCTATCTGACTACAGGTTTCCATGGAATGCACGTTACAGGTGGTTTAATCGCATTCTTAGTTGTGATGATCAGAGTTTTTAAAGCACAGAAATTTGGTCACTCTCAAGCCACGACTGCCATCGTAGTTTCTTACTACTGGCACTTTGTAGATATCGTATGGATCGCATTGTTCTCTGCGATTTATCTGATTAAATAAGGTTAATATGAAAAAATTATCATCTTTGCGTAAACACAAATTTGCACTTCCAGTTTTGATTTTAGTAGCACTTTCATCTTTGGGTTTTACCTTCTCCGCTGCAACTGCCGCTCCTGCTAAATCACAATTAGCAGCAAGTGCTAAATCAACTTTGATTGCAGAAGGA
>CAEZWN010000008.1_pt1 | contig 16148 bp, 13 predicted proteins | sample 7265001 | NCBI WGS metagenome assembly CAEZWN01 (sample SAMEA6813883, study PRJEB35770) | freshwater metagenome | biome: Freshwater; feature: Freshwater reservoir; material: water | place: Czech Republic | collected 2015-11-04 | depth 0.5m m
AGGAAAGATTAAAGAGAGTGATTACTTTGTTAATTACTTCCCAGATTTAAAAACTGGAACTACCTTCGATAAGGTAACAATTCAAAGTTTGCTTGATATGCAAGCTGGTGTTGGCGTATCTGATAACTACCCATCTGGTCCATCTGGTTGGGGCGTTGCCATTGCCCAGATGTATGCATCTACTGATGTTGATTGGTTCTTAAAAAATAATCGTAAGATGTCATTTGATCCGGGTACTAAATCTGAATACATGAGCGTTGATACCCAAATGCTAGGCATGATTATTAAAAAGGTTACCAACATGAAGGTGGCTGATTACTTTAGTAAAAATGTTTGGCAACCAGCAGGTGCTAAGTATCCAGCAACCTGGAATGTGGACCATATTGGTGGAACGGAAAAAACCTTCTGCTGCTTTAATGCCTCCGCAATTGATTATGCAAAAATAGGTATGTTAATTCTTAATGGTGGCTATGCCGGGCCAAATAAAATAATTGATAAAACATGGCTTACTCGAATGACTACGCCAGTTACAAAATTAGATCGCAATTGGGGTTATGGCGCCCAGGTTTGGCATCCATATCCTGGAATAACAATGGCACTTGGTTTGCACGGACAATTTATCTTTGTAAATCCAGCAACTAGAACTGTGATTGTTAAGTTAAGTGATAATCCAACTGATTCAGATCATGAATCCGATACTGCAAAGGTATTACTAGATATCTCTAACTTAAAGAGTTAGCTATCTTGTTCAACCCGCGGATCTCTTGGGTTCGCGGTGTTGTACTCCCATTGCATTTCAATCTCATCATCACTTAATTGATCAACATCATCATTTAAATCCATACGCCATGGCGTTGATAAACGAAGATCTTCACCACGAGGACCGGCTAGTAACTCAGCTCCTGCTTCAATACTTGGCTCCCAATCAAAGATAACTGCGTCATCGCCAATACCAATTCGTACCTCATCGCCAGCTTTGGCACCTTGTTTAAATAACTCTTTTTCTACGCCGTATGAGGCAAGGCGATCTGCTAAATAACCAATCGCTTCGGCATTACCAAAATCAGTTTGTTTTACCCATCGTTGTGGTTTGTCACCAATTACATTAAATGTGCCATCGGTATTTGCAATAACTTTAAAGCCCTTGTCATCAACGGCAACTGGGCGAAGCACAATACGTGTGGTCTCTTGCGCCTTTTGATCCTTGCGAACTTTTTGCACAATCTGTGCCATCGCATAAATTAATTCCTGCATACCTTCGCGGCTGGCAGCTGATACTTGAAAAACTGGAAAGCCAAGTGCTTCTAATGTTGGTTGCACCATATCGGCCATAGCTTTGCCATCTGGTAAATCGATTTTATTAAGCGCAATAATTCTTGGGCGATCTGAAAGTCCGCCGTATAACTTTAACTCCTCTTCAATTACATCAAAATCTTTAATTGGATCTCGGTCAGTTTCTAAAGTGCCACAATCTAAAACATGAACTAACGCGGCGCATCGTTCTACATGTCGCAAGAATTCATGGCCTAAACCCTTACCTTCACTTGCACCTGGAATTAATCCAGGAACATCTGCTGCAGTAAAGCGAGTATCTCCTGCTTGTACAACACCAAGGTTTGGCACCAATGTTGTAAATGGATATTCAGCAATCTTGGGACGAGCAGCTGACATTGCTGCAATTAATGAGGATTTACCAGCACTTGGATAACCAACTAAGCCAATATCGGCAACGCTCTTTAACTCTAAAAATAATGTTCGGGTCTCACCTGGTTCACCAAGAAGTGCAAAACCTGGTGCGCGACGTTTTGAGTTAGCAAGTCCAGCATTTCCTAATCCGCCCTTGCCACCTTGCGCCGCCATAAATCTGGTGCCGTAACCAACCAAATCTGCAATCACTTCACCATTTGCATCTTTAACAACTGTGCCATTTGGTACACCTAAAATTAAATCTTTACCTTCTGCGCCATTATTAAAATCTCCAGCACCTTGCTTGCCATCTGTACCAGTTCGGTGGGGAGAATGGTGAAAATCTAAAAGTGTTGTGACATCTGGATCTACAACTAAAACAACATCGCCACCACGACCACCATTAGCGCCATCTGGTCCGCCTAGTGGTTTAAATTTTTCACGGTGCACAGAAACACAACCATCGCCACCTTTACCGGCGCTAGCATGCAGAGTTACGCGATCAACAAATGAGGCCACGTTAACTCCTTTCCTAAATTAACCTTTAAAAGTAAACCATTAAAACAAAAATGGGCCCGCGGTAAGCGGACCCACTATTAATACTTTTTCCGCTTTATTAAGCGACTGGCACAATATTTACAACGCGACGACCGCGAGCGCGACCGAATTCAACTGAACCACCTTGTAGTGCAAATAATGTGTCATCTTTTCCGATGCCAACATTCTTGCCTGGGTGGAAGTATGTTCCGCGTTGGCGAACCAAAATTTCTCCGCCTTTAACTACCTGTCCAGCAAAACGCTTAATGCCAAGGTACTGCGCATTGGAGTCGCGACCATTTCGTGTTGAGGAGACACCCTTTTTACTTGCCATTTATTTGCACCGTCCCTTATTTATTAATTCCAGTAATTTTTACACGAGTTAATTTTGAACGGTATCCCTGACGACGGCGATATCCGGTTTTGTTCTTGTAACGAAGAATCGCAATCTTTGGACCCTTTTGCTCTGCCAAAATTTCGCCAGTCACCTTTACAGATGAAAGCGCTTTTGGATCTGCAGTTACATCAGCACCATCTACAAGTAGAACTGCTGGAAAAGTTACAGATGAACCAACGGCAGCATCGATGCGATCTACAACCAGGGTTTCACCAACTGAAACCTTCTCTTGGCGTCCGCCAGCTTTAACAATCGCGTACACGTTGTGCTCCTTGAGTCTAAGTATCTAAATGTCCAGAATCTTTAATGGACAGGGGTGTAAGGGTAGAGATTCCGCTGGTTTGGGTCAAACCGAGGCGGGATCTCGTGATTAATTTGTGCTGATAACTCCGGTACTAACTGCCCGGCGACCTTTACGGCGACCGGTTTCAACTACTACCTCAGATTTTGGAGTTTGTTCAACAACATCATTACTTTCAGATTCATCCTCTGAATTTTCATCTGAATTTTCATCAGAATCTTCATCTAACTCTTTTTCAGCCTTAGATGTCTTAGCAAAGCGTTGTTCCATATCCTTTTCTAGCGCAACCTTATTTACAGGTTCTGCATGAATATGAATTCCACGTCCACCACAACTTTCACAAGTTGTTGAGAAAGCTTCAATTAATCCTTGACCAACACGTTTGCGTGTCATTTGTACCAAACCAAGTGAGGTTACTTCAGCTACTTGATGCTTGGTGCGATCGCGACCTAAACATTCAACTAATCTACGAAGTACTTGTTCCCGGTTTGATTCAAGTGTCATATCAATAAAGTCGATCACGATAATTCCACCCATATCGCGCAGGCGAAGTTGACGTGCAATTTCCTCTGCCGCTTCTAGGTTATTTTTCGTAACAGTCTCTTCCAGGTTTCCACCCTTACCAATAAATTTACCGGTGTTCACGTCGATAACAATCATCGCTTCAGTGCGATCAATAACTAATGATCCACCTGAAGGTAAGTAAACCTTGCGATCAAATGCCTTTGCTAATTGCTCTTCCACTCGATTTTCCGCGAAGATGTCACGAGGACCGCTCCACTTTTCAATCTTGCTAGCAAGTTCAGGTGCAATGTGACCGATGTAATTTTGAATATCATCCCAAGCAGAATCACCTTGTACCAACATCTTGTTGAAATCTTCATTGAAGATATCGCGGATTACGCGCACAGTTAGATCTGGCTCTGCATAAAGTTGTGCCGGTGCATTTGTGCTGGAAGCGTTAGCTTTCTTTTCGATATCTTCCCATTGCGCCTTAAGACGAAGTACATCGCGCTCGATCTCTTCCTCAGAGATTCCTTCAGCTGCGGTACGAATAATTACGCCCGCCTCTTCTGGAACTAAATTCTTCAAAATAGATTTCAAACGAGAGCGCTCTTGATCAGGCAGACGACGACTGATGCCGCTCATCTCACCACTTGGCACATAAACCAAGTAACGACCAGGAAGTGAAACTTGGCTAGTCAAACGTGCACCCTTTTGTCCGATTGGATCTTTAGTTACTTGTACTAATACTGATTGACCAGTTTTTAATACATGTTCAATTTTGCGAGGTGCGGTATCGGATAAACCATGCGCATCCCAATTAACTTCACCTGCGTAAAGAACCGCGTTACGGCCCTTACCAATATCAACGAAAGCAGCTTCCATAGATGGAAGTACGTTTTGTACCTTACCTAAGTAGACGTTTCCAACATAGGAAATATTGCTATTTCGATTTACATAATGCTCAACCATTACATTGTCTTCAATAATTGCAATTTGCGTGCGGTCGGCAATTTGGCGAACTAACATTGAGCGCTCTACAGATTCGCGGCGAGATAAAAACTCTGAATCGGTAATAATTGTTCCGCGTTTGCGAGTGAAATCTCTACGTTCGCGGCGGTCATATCTATCGCCACGATCACGTCGGTCATATCTATCGCCACGATCACGTCGTCCACGACTGTCATTGCGATCTGAACGTTCTGGACGTGGTTCGCGAACTCGCGCTTCACGTACTTTTACAACTGTAATTACGCCATCTTCTTCAATGGTCTCTCCCGGTGTTACACCTTCACCACGCGCACGTCGGCGACGTCGGCGTCTTGGTGTTGCACCATCAGTTGAATCCTCAGTGCTCTCTTGTGTTGAATCTTCATTGCTCTCTTCAACATCGGCGCCCGTTGCATCTTTACCACCACGACGGCGACCACGGCCACCACGTCGGCGACGACGACGAGCATCTTCACTGTCATCGGTAGATTTTTCTGCAGGTACTTCAGCAACCGCCTTGGCTGGTTTAGTTGCCTTTACCTTCTCAGTTGCAGGAGCTGCTTGAAATAGTGGAACTGGAATAGATTTTGCAGATTTTTTCGAATCTTTTTTATCTTCTGTCTTATCAACTGTACTTGCTGCTTTTTTCGCAGCACGTTTACGAGGTGCTTTAGGCTCATCGGCCATATAAATCAAATCCTTTTCAAAAATTTAATTACTGCAGTTTTGCAGCATTTCTTCTTCAATTCTCTTTGTTTAAAACTTAAATCTGATTAACAAACTTAAGTTGTAATACTTAAAAATTGTGACGTAACCGCGGCGTTGGATCTTTATCCTCGCGCTGATTGCGTAGCGCAAGTATCGCAGATCAAACCAGCCTCTGCCAACTTAAGCGTGATTTATGCGTGTTTAACGGCTTCTGACATGAACATTTTGCAGCAGACCAACACCAATTAAATTAGCAAACATTGATGAACCGCCATATGAAAGAAATGGCAGTGGCACACCAGTCATCGGCATTAATCCCATTGTCATACCAATATTTTCAAAGGTTTGAAATGCAAACCAAGCAATAACGCCAATGCAAACTAATCGACCAAATAAATCATTGGTGCGTCTGGCGATAATGAATCCGCGAATGAAGATAATGCTGTAGAGAATAAGAATTAATGAGCAGCCTAAGAAGCCTAGCTCCTCTCCGGCAACGGTAAAGATAAAGTCTGTTTGTTGTTCTGGTACAAATCGACCATTTGTTTGTGGCCCATCAAATAAGCCTTTACCAAAGAAGCCACCCGATCCAATTGTGATTCTGGCTTGGCGTAATTGATATCCACTTAATTGTGGATCTGCTGCTGGATCAATAAATGATTGCAAACGTTTTACTTGGTACTCACTTACAACACCAGCCTGCACTGCAAAAAATCCACCAACGGCTGCAACAATTAACAAACCAGCAACCCATCTAGATGGCGCACCCGATGCACCTATCATGGCAACTACAGCGGCTGAGATAATTAAAACTGTTCCTAAATCTGGTTGTAACAAAATTAATCCAACTGGAATGGCAGCAACTAATAATGATTTAGCGACATCGGAATCAACCGGATCTCCCCGCAAATCTTTTCGTTCTGCAAGGACCATCGCCATTCCTACAATGATGGAAATCTTTGCTAGCTCCGCTGGCTGTAATTGAAAACCGCCAGGAAATGCAATCCATGCTTTGGCGCTATTTACAGTTGTGCCGGCGACTAATACAACTAATAAACCAAGTACTCCGGCGCCCCAAACAACTGGTGTGTATGCGCGAAGTAATCGATAATCAACCAAAGTTGTGCCATAGGCAAGTAGTGCACCAATTAATATGTTTAACACATGGCGCTTTAAGTAATACTCAGGATCTAGATTGTTTGATCTAAACCATTCACGAGTGCCGGCGTAAACCAAAAGTGTGCCAATTACTAGCAATGCCGCAACAGCGGATAATAAAATCTTGTCGAAGCTAGCAAAATTAGTTCGGCTTGGGCGGGCAACTTTAATATTTGCACTCATTGCACTTTGCCCCCATTCACCTTTACTCCTGTTAAATCAACTTTCACCTTAGATACCTTCTTCAAATCTACCTTTGGAATTGTGCTTGGCACGCCATTTGGAAATATCTCTTTGCCTGGTGCCAACAATGTTTGATAAATCTCGCGCACGCCAACTCCTGATGTTGACGCACCAAAACCACCCTGGCTAACCATCATGACAACTGCATATTGTGGATTTTCAGTTGGACCATATGAAGCAAACCAAGATGTGTCATCTTTTGCACTTCCATTTGGATTCTTACCAAATACTTGAGCAGTTCCAGTCTTGCCACTTACTGCAACCTTAAGACCAGAAAATGATCCGGCAGCAGTTCCTCTTGTTACAACTGAGCGAAGTGATTTATGCAAGAAATCCCATGTGGATTGTTCCGCATCAACCTTGCCAGCAACAATTGGCTTAAAATCTTTAATTACTTTCCCATCTTGATCAACAATTGCTCGCGCAATCTGCGGCTTGTAATAAGTTCCATTGTTAGCAATTGCCGCATATATCTGAGCTAACTTTAAAGGTGTAACCAAGGTATCGCCCTGACCAATTGAAAAGTTAACTGCATCGCCAGCGCGAATCTTGTTTCCATCAATACAGTTTTCGCGGGCAATCTCAATTAAGTATGGAGTTAGATCCTGCTTTTGCGCCCTGGTTTTGTAATTACAGTAGAAATCCTTATTTTGTTCATACCAATTCTTCTTCCACTCTCGATTTGGTAGCCGGCCAGATGATTCACTAGGAAGATCTATTCCAGTGCTTAAGCCAATACCAAACTCTTTAGCCGCATTAAAGAAGTAATCATTTGGATTAGATTTTGGCTTTAAGCCGCCATCTCGAACCCATTCATCATAAGAAATTTGATACCAAAGTGAGTCACATGAGATGGCTATTGCTTGCTCTAATGAGATTCGCCCGGCAGCAATGCTGTCGAAGTTCTTAAATGTTCTGTTACCGATCTCAACACCGGCTGGGCAGTCATAACTCTTATTTAAATCATAACCAGCCTTGGCTGCGGCAACTACTGAGACTGATTTAAAGGTGGATGCTGGTGCAAACAATCCTTGAATAGCACGTGATAAAGCTGGTACGCCAGTCTTCTCACTAAACAAATCAGTTGCTTGTTTAACTGTTAAACCTTTTTGCCAGAGTGATGGATCATAAGTTGGGTATGAAGCCATCGCTAAAACCCGACCAGTTTTAATCTCTAAAACAACCGCCGCACCTGAATCACCTTTATAGCCAGAACCTTTTGCGCGAAGTACTGCACCTTTCAAAGCTTTTTCTACCGTGGATTGTAATTTGGCATCAATATTTGTAATTAGATTATTTCCAGCAATTGCTTTGGTGTTAGTAGATTGTTTAGTTACTACCTCTTTGCGATTTACTAAAACAGTTCTAATACCCGGAATACCTCGCAAGTAATCGTTGTATTCAATCTCCAAACCAGTTTTTCCAATAACCTCACTGCGGTAGTAATTTTCCTCTGGATTTTTTAAATCCTCATCTGATACCGCACCGACATATCCCAGCACATGCGCAACATTTTCACCCTCAAGTGATGGATAACTTCTAATAGGCACGGTAGCAACTTCAATTCCAGGGAATTGATCAGCATTTTCCATAATCTTTAATGCTTCATCTTTTGTGGCATTACCAATAATCGGAATTGGTTGGTATCTAGTTCCATTCCAGCAACCAGTGCGATTATCTTTTGGCAATTCACCACATAATCTGGTGCGTTGGAAAATATCGGAGTACTCAAGTGAGAAGAGTGTCGCCATGCGAGCTAAAACAGAGCTTCCCTGATCAATTTGTTTATCTAAGGTAACGCGACTTACTGAAACAACTAAACCAGGTAGATCAATCACCATTGGCGTGCCATTGATATCTGTAATAGCACCGCGTACTGCAGGTGTAATGATGTCGCGACTTTGAATGCTAATCGCAGCCTCTTTGTATCTACCGGAATCTAGAACTTGGATATAAAGCAGGCGACCAAATAAAGATGCCACTAAAGAAAATATTAGGGTTTGAAAAACCACCATATTTAATCGAGATTTTTGGCTCATATTAAATCTCTACTAGAAAGCAGGAAGCGGCGAATGCGCATTATTAGCGGCAGAAATATTGGCGTAATAAAGAATGTCCAAATCGAATTAGCCAAGATAATGCCAAAGTTATTTGCAAATCCGCCATTTTCCTGACCTAGTAATACTCCTAGAACTAGGAATGAAAACATCGCCAGCGCTGATGCAAGTGAAATAAAGGTTACAAATGCCACTGGTCGATCGGTGAAATCACCAATTGTTTCTCGGTTAACAGAGAACAAGTAACCTATAAATGTAAGCGCTAACGCCCACTGCCCAAATGGAGTTTGCGCCGATGGTGCCAAATCTAAAAATAATCCACCAATAAATCCAAAAATTAAAGATCCGGTTCTATCTTCAAATGCCAACATCGCAAGTAAGGCTGCTAAATAGAGTGAAAAGCCATGCCATGGAAAATTAATTCGAGCGATCAAACTCTCTTGGATGATAAAGGTAATTAATAGGAATAACGAGGTATTTAACAGTCGAAGCTGACTCATAAACTATTTTTTAGTAGTAGGTGAAGGCGTTGGAGTTGGTGTTACAAATACTGTAACAACCGGCGCCGGCTTTGGATACAAGGATTCACGTGCTGCTTCAGCTGGTGCAGTTATAACTACTGCAACTACACCAATTTTATCTAAATTAGTTATGCCATCAACATCAGCATTTTGGGTAATTGAAGATGCATTACTTTGCACCGTATTTACAACACCTACTGGGACACCTGGAACAAATGGTCGATTGTTATCTGAGCCGCGCGCAATTAATACATCACCTTTTTTAATCTCACCAGTTGTATCTAATAACTGCAGCAAATAAGAATCTCCACCTTGACCAGAGACAACTCCTACAGATTGCGTACCGGCAATTCGTACGCCAATTTTAAATGTGGGATCACTCATTAATAAAACAATTGCAGTATTTGATGTAACGCTCTTTACAACTCCTACTAAGCCAGCCTCTGATATGACAGTCATATTTTTTTCAATTCCAGAGGATGAACCAGCATCAATGGTGATGGTTTGTTTAAATGTGGAATTTGAGCCACGGTTAATTACCTTTGCGGCAACAACTTTGTATCCCCCACGACCAGCTAAATCTAAAACACCCTTTAATTGATTTAACTGTCCGGCGATATCCTCATTAATTGCAGCTTGCGCAGTTAACTTATCTACCTCAGTGGTTAGCTCTTCAATCTTTTTTCTGGATTTACCAAGATTTTTAGCATCACCGAAGAAGTTTCCGACAGGTGAAAATACTTTAGCGAAAAGATTCTCTACCGGTGAGAGCACTGTCTGCGTTGCACTTCGCAGGCCACCAGCAAGGTTTACGCCACGCAGATCTAGCGTAATTAGAAATAGTGATGAAACTAAAAGTAAAACAAGTAGTAATCGGGAACGATCACTGCCACCTCTAGCCATAGTTAATTAAACCCCAAACTACTTCGGAATTAAGACTATCGACGTGGTTCGGAGATCAAAACCTTCTCAAGAGCTTCAAACTCTTCAATACATTTTCCAGATCCTTCTGCAACTGCTTGCAGTGGACGCTCAGAAATATGAATTGGCATTCCAGTTTCATGACGTAGGCGCTCATCTAATCCACGAAGTAATGCTCCGCCACCGGTTAACACAATGCCACGATCCATTAAGTCAGAAGCAAGCTCTGGTGGAGTCTTATCAAGTGTGCTTTTAACAGCGTTGATGATTGCATTTACTGGCTCTTCAAGTGCCTTACGAATATCAGCAGAGGTCACCAAAATTGTCTTTGGTAATCCAGTTGCTAAATCGCGTCCGCGAATTTCTGCATCTGGCTCACCCGGTAGTGGAAATGCTGAACCAATCGCCATTTTAATTTCTTCAGCTGTGCGCTCACCAAGAAGTAATGAGAACTCACGCTTTACCCAATTAATAATTGCTTGATCTAATTCATCGCCACCAACGCGGATTGAAAGTGCAGTAACGATTCCACCAAGTGAAATAACTGCAACCTCAGTTGTTCCGCCACCAATATCAACAACCATATTTCCAGTTGGTTCATGGATTGGCAGATCTGCACCAATTGCTGCTGCCATTGGCTCTTCAATGATGTAAACCTTACGAGCACCTGCTGCATAACCAGCATCTTTTACTGCGCGCTGTTCAACACCGGTAATACCTGATGGAACGCAAACCACAATACGTGGCTTTGCTAAGTAACGACGTTTGTGCACCTTTTGAATAAAGTACTTAAGCATTCGCTCTGTTGTATCGAAATCTGCAATCACACCATCTTTAAGTGGCCGAATTGCCACGATGTTTCCTGGTGTTCTACCAATCATGCGCTTTGCTTCTAAACCAACTGCCAAGATTTGGCCATTGTCTTGGTTTACTGCAACAACTGATGGTTCATTCAAAACGATGCCACGACCACGTACATAAACAAGTGTGTTAGCTGTTCCTAAATCAACCGCCATATCGCGACCGATCCAAGACATTCTGTTCTGGCTCTTGCTCATCTATTCCCCTTGTTTATTTCGTTGTTAATTAATTACCGAAAAAAATCTTTAATTCCCGAGCAGCTGACTCTGGTGAATCACTGCCATGCACAATATTTTGCACAACCTTAGTTCCCATATCGCGAGCAAGATCCCCACGAATTGTTCCTGGCTCTGCAGATGTCGGATCGGTTGTGCCAGCTAATTTACGAAAGCCTTCGATTACTCGCTCGCCTTCGGCAACCATTGCCACAATTGGTCCAGACATCATGAACTCGAGTAGTGGTTCATAAAAAGGTTTACCTTCATGCTCTGCATAATGTTGCGTAAGCAGTGCACGATCAGCAGTTAACATTTTTAAGTTACTTACTTTGTAACCTTTACGTTCCACACGAGCAATAACTTCGCCAACCAAACCGCGTTTGACGCCATCTGGTTTAACCAAAATTAGGGTTTGCTCTGAACTCACTTGCGCATTCTACGGCCTTAACTGCATTGATAAAAATTAAGGGTTTTTGGCATCCCGTTCTGCGATTAATCTCGCCTTTATTGCCTCACCCTTTCTTCCCAGCACAATCGCAGCGATCCAAAGAGTGGCAAATAATGTCCCCAAAAAATACATCAATGTGACGATGGCGCCATATGCGATTAATCCAAGTTGAAGTACTGATCCAATTTGATAACCACCTTTACGTTTTAACATGCCAGCTGTTATGAATAATAAAAAGGAAAGTATTGAACCAAGCCACAATGCCGTAGCGGTGGCATCATCTTTTGCAATTAATAATGCAAATCCCATCAATAATGATTCCATTACCAAAACAGCAGCTGCCATTACTCGCATTTAAATTTGCCCTGCCATCTTTTGCAAAATACTTTTCGCATCTCCCGCTGTTGTTACAGATCCAGTTATTAAAACTGCGCTAACGCCATCATTTACTTGATTAGATAAATTGGCTTTTTCAGTGGCATAGGTAATTGCCCCGCGAAGTTCTGGAATTATCTCGATCTGCTCTGGTGTAAAGAATTGACCAGCAATCTTTGCTAACTCATTTGCACCAAGTGCTCGAGGTGATGAATTCTCTGACAGGATTAAATAATCAGCTACCTCTGCAAGTTGCGCCAAAATTCCCGCCGCATCCTTATCGCCAAGTACCGCAACAACTGCAATTACTGTTTCAAAATCAAACTCAGAGTTTATGCTTGTTGCAATCGCTTTAGCGCCATGTGGATTGTGGGCAGCATCAATAATTACTGTTGGATCGCGATGAATTACTTCGCACCTACCAGGTGAACTCACTTTGCTAAATGCACTTCTAACTAATTCCGCATCTAATGCCACACCTGCAAATGCTTCTACAGCGGCAAGTGCAACTGCAGCATTGTTTGCTTGGTGGGCTCCATAAAGCGGTAGAAAAATATCTTCGATTAATCCATGAACTCCATTAATTGAAATTAACTGTCCACCAACTGCAATCGCACGGCTGGCAACAGAGAATTCAATACCTTCACGAAATGCAATCGCTGCAACCTTTGCTACCTGCGCCATCAATACTTTTGCCACCTCTGGTGTTTGCGCAGCCAACACAACATTTGATTCTGGCTTAAAAATACCCGCCTTAGTTTGCGCAATCTCCTCAACGGTATTTCCTAAGTAATCCATGTGATCTAAACCAATTGGTGTCATAACCGAAACTTGTGATCGCACAACATTTGTTGCATCCCATTGCCCACCAAGTCCGGCCTCAATCACACCAACATCAACTGGATGTTCTGCAAATGCCACAAAGGCCAGTGCAGTAAGTGCCTCGAAGTAAGAGATTTGATGTGGCTGCTTTGAATCAATTAAATCTAAATAAAGGGCAATATCATTGTAATTTTTGATGAATTCAGCTGGCGAAATTGCAACACCTTTAATTGAGATTCGCTCTAAGAAACTTTGCAGATGCGGACTTGTGAATCTGCCTGTGCGATAGCCAAGTTCAGTCATTAACGCATCAATCATGCGAGATGTAGTGGTCTTGCCATTAGTGCCGGCGATATGAATTGTTGGATAAGAAAGTTGTGGTGAACCAAGCAAATCAGTTAATGCCAATATTCGATCTAAGGTTGGTTCAATCTTGTTTTCTGGCCAGCGCTTTAGCAACTCTTTTTCAATTGCAGCAACCGTTTCTAAATTATCTGCGGTGCTCACTATTTAGGTAGTTTTTCTAGCAACGCAGTTAATCTCTCAATATCAGCGTTGGTTTCTGCAAATCGTGCCCGAATTTCAGTAACCACTTCCATCGGCGCCTTTGCCATAAAGCCTTCATTATCTAATTTAACTTTGGCGGTATCTCGATCTTTTTGCGCAGTTGCTAGATCTTTAGTTAATCGAGCGCGCTCGGCAACTAGATCGATGGCGCCAGTTAAATCAAATTCGATTACTACCTTTGCCACCTCGACCTTGGCTGAGAAGTTTCCATCTTTGCCTTCGCATTTAACAATAAAACGAAGTGCATCTTCATAATCTGCAAGCCCAGCCTCTGTTAGGCCAGTAAATTTTGCCGCAATCTTCGCCGTTGTTTTAATGCCTTGATCGGCGCGGAATCTGCGGATCTCGGTAACAATCTCTTGCATCTTATTTACTAATTCCACAGATTTAAGATCTTGTTTTGCCGCATCTGCTTTCGGCCACTGCGCAATCATTAATGATTCGCCATTTGTTAATGCACACCAAAGCTCTTCGGTAATAAATGGCATAACGGGATGCATTAAGCGAAGCAGTTGATCTAAGACTTCACCAAGTACCCGCTTGCTCTTTTCTGCTGGTGCACCACCAGCATTAAATGTTGATTTAGAAAGTTCTAAGTACCAATCACAAAGATCATTCCAAGCAAAGTGATAAATTAAATCGCAGGCCTTGGCAAACTCATATTTTTCAAATAGATCATCTACTTCAGAGATGGTTTGATCTAATCTAGTTAAAATCCAATTATCAATTGCCGTTAACTCACTTCGTGCTGCAACTTCTCCAGTTACATTTGCGCCATTCATCATCGCAAAGCGGCTGGCATTCCAAAGCTTGGTGGCAAAGTTTCTAGATCCGGCAATCCAATCTTCAGCTAATGCTTGATCAGTTCCAGGATTAGCACCCTTTGCCAATGTAAAGCGCAGTGCATCAGAGCCGTACTTGTCCATAAACTCAATTGGATCGACGGTATTTCCCCGACTCTTGCTCATTTTTTTACCAAATTGATCGCGTACTAAACCGTGCAATGCAATTACATCAAATGGTTGTTTGCCATCCATGGCAAATAATCCCATGATCATCATGCGTGCTACCCAGAAAAATAAGATGTCATAACCAGTTACTAATACAGATGTTGGATAAAACTTCTTTAACGATGCAGTTTCATCTGGCCATCCCAGTGTAGAAAATGGCCACAATGCTGATGAGAACCAGGTATCTAAAACATCTTGATCTTGTTCATAACCTGCCGGCGGTGTTTCACCGGGACCACAAACTACAACTTCACCATTTGGTCCATAGAAAACTGGAATGCGATGACCCCACCAAAGTTGGCGAGAGATACACCAATCATGCATGTTGTCGACCCATTCAAAATATCTTGGTGACATCTCTGCTGGTTCAATTTTAACTTTACCACTTCGCACCGCATCCCCTGCTGCTTTAGCCAGTGGTGCAACTTTTACGAACCATTGTTTAGAAAGTCTTGGCTCAACAGTTGTTTCACAACGTTGGCAATGACCAACTGCGTGCACATACGGACGTTTCTCTGCAACAACGCGACCTTGCTTGCGTAACTCTTCAACAACTGCTTTACGTGCATCAAATCGATCCATGCCATCAAACTTTGTGCCGGTTCCGGCCATCACACCATGTTCATTCATAATCACAACGATCTCTACATTGTGACGCATCGCCATTTCAAAGTCATTTGGATCATGAGCTGCAGTTACCTTTACTGCGCCAGTTCCGAAATCTGATTCCACTAACTCATCAGCAATAATTGGAATGTAACGATCAACAAGTGGCAGCAATACTTTCTTGCCAATTAGGTGTTTGTAACGCTCATCTTTTGGATTAACCGCAACTGCGCCATCGCCCAACATGGTTTCAGCACGGGTAGTTGCCACCGTAATATTGATTTCATCATCACCATATTTAATGGAAACAAACTCACCAGTATCATCTTGATGATCTACTTCAATATCTGACAATGCAGTTAAACAACGTGGGCACCAATTGATAATGCGCTCTGCGCGATAAATTAAACCTTCATCATAGAGACGCTTAAATATTGTTAAAACCGCTTTACTTAATTGCGGATCCATTGTGAAAGCTTCACGATCCCAATCAACGCTAGCGCCCATACGTTTTATCTGATCTAAAATTGCACCGCCTGATTGCGTTTTCCACTCCCAAACCTTTGCAACAAATGCTTCGCGTCCTAAGTCATGTCGTGATTTACCTTCTGCCGCTAACTTCTTTTCAACAACATTTTGCGTTGCAATACCTGCGTGATCCATGCCAGGAAGCCAAAGTGCTTCAAAGCCCTTCATGCGTTTCATGCGCGTTAATAAATCTTGAATTGTTAGATCTAGTCCGTGACCTACGTGCAGTGAACCTGTCACATTTGGCGGTGGCATAACGATAGTAAATGGAGGTTTTTTTGAATTCTCATCTGCTTTGAAATAACCAGCAGCTAACCATTTTTTATAAAGCGGTGCTTCAATATCAGCAGGCACAAAAGCTGCTGCTAACTCTTTCTTATTTTCACCGCTCATCAGAGTGCAAGTCTAGAGGATGCGATTATGCGCTTTTTTCCTCGGAACTTTTATCGCTCTTCTCGCCCTTGGTGCGCTTTGCAGATCCAATTGAACGAGGAACATATGTTGGCTCCTCCTCTTTGCGAACTACAGCAGGTGTAATAACAACTTTTTCTACATCTTTACGGCTTGGAACTTCGTACATAACTGCAAGCAAAGTCTCTTCCATAATCGCGCGAAGTCCACGTGCACCTGTTCCGCGCTTGATTGCAAGATCTGCAACTACTTCAAGTGCTTCATTTGAGAAATCAAGAT
>CAEZWN010000009.1_pt1 | contig 16068 bp, 12 predicted proteins | sample 7265001 | NCBI WGS metagenome assembly CAEZWN01 (sample SAMEA6813883, study PRJEB35770) | freshwater metagenome | biome: Freshwater; feature: Freshwater reservoir; material: water | place: Czech Republic | collected 2015-11-04 | depth 0.5m m
CAAAACGGTCGCGGTAATTGGTTCCGGCCCTGCTGGGTTAGCGGCTGCACAACAATTGACTCGAGCAGGTCACACAGTTGCGGTCTATGAAAGAGCAGAGAAGATTGGTGGCTTACTTAGATACGGCATACCTGAGTTTAAAATGGAAAAATCCATAGTTGATCGCCGGATATATCAAATGGAGCAAGAGGGAACAAGGTTTCGAACTGGAATTACGGTTGGCAAAGATATAACTGGCGCGCAATTGCGAAGTAAATATGATGCGGTTGTTTTAGCTATTGGTGCAACCAATTGGCGAGAACTAGATGTGCCAGGCCGAGATGCAATCGGTGTATATCAAGCTATGGAGTATTTACCTTGGGGCAATAAGCAGGCATTAAATGAGGTTGAAGTTCCGCAAATTAACGCAGCGGGTAAAGATGTGGTAATTCTTGGTGGTGGTGATACCGGCGCCGATTGCTTGGGAACGGCAATTAGACAAGGCGCTAAATCAGTTACGCAATTAGAAATTATGCCAAGACCAACAGATGAGCGTCCGGCAAATCAACCTTGGCCAACTTATCCAATGATTTATCGTGTAAGCAGCGCACATGAAGAGGCTGGCGAGCGCGTTTACTCAGTTTCTACCCAAGAGTTTATAAAGGATAAAGCAGGTAATTTAACTGGCATTAAATTATTAGAAACTGAATTTATAAATGGCAAATTTGAACCAAAGAGTGGTTCTGAAAAAATAATCGCCGCAGATTTAGTCTTCCTGGCAATGGGCTTTACGGGAGCTGAGCAATCTCCATTATTAAAGCAACTTGAGGTTGAAGTTGATGAACGGGGAAATATCAAACGAGATTCTGAATATGCAACAGCAACTGAAGGAGTTTATGTTTGTGGCGATGCAGGTAGAGGTCAATCACTAATTGTTTGGGCGATTGCAGAGGGCAGAAGCGCAGCAGCAAGTGTTGATACATTCTTGACTGGAAATACACAATTACCATCACCGATTGAACCAACAGCCCGTCCTTTGATGGTTTAGCGAAGTAATGGATTAAAGTACTCACATGCGTCGCGCAAAAATTGTTTGCACAATCGGTCCAGCTGTTGAATCAGTTGAGAAGATCGCTGAGTTAGTCGATGCCGGTATGAATATGGCCCGCTTAAATCTCTCTCATGGTGATTACGCCGAGCATCAAAGTCGAATGGATATGGTGCGTGCGGCTGCTAAAAAAGCTAATAAACCAATAGCGGTACTAGTTGATTTACAAGGTCCAAAGATTCGATTGGCTAGATTTGCCGATGGACCGCATGAATTATCTCGCGGTGATATTTTCACAATTACTACCGATGAGATTGAAGGCTCGAAAGAACGGGTAGGTACTACCTATAAAGGACTGCCTGGTGATTGCAAGCCCGGGGATTACATATTAATTGATGATGGCAAGGTGACTGTTCAGGTAAGTGAAGTTAAGGGCAATGATGTAATCACAAAGGTAATTCAGCCAGGAATGGTTAGCAACAACAAAGGTTTAAACCTGCCCGGAGTAGCGGTATCTGTTCCGGCATTATCTGAAAAAGATATTGCGGATTTGCGATGGGGATTAAAGGCCGGCGCAGATTTTATTGCGCTCTCATTTGTTAGAAGCGCAGCTGATATTAAAGATGTTCACAAAATTATGGATGAAGTTGGCGCCCGTGTGCCAGTAATTGCAAAGATTGAAAAACCCCAAGCGGTGGAGAATTTACAAGAGATAGTTGATGCATTTGATGGCATCATGGTGGCACGTGGTGATCTAGGTGTTGAGCTTCCGATTGAAGAAGTACCGATGGTGCAAAAGCGATGTGTAACTTTGGCTCGCGAATCAGCTAAACCAGTAATTGTTGCAACGCAAATGTTGGATTCCATGATTTCAAACTCAAGACCCACTCGCGCAGAAGCAACTGACTGCGCTAATGCAGTTCTAGATGGCGCGGATGCTTTGATGTTATCTGGAGAGACCTCTGTTGGAGATTTTCCAATTGAAACAGTTCAGACCATGGCTAGAATTATTGAACATACCGAAACCGTGGCATTAGATCAGATTCCACCTCTTAAACACTCACCAGCAACAAAGGGTGGCGCCATTACGAAAGCAGCAACAGAGGTTGGTTTAACAGTTGGCGCAAAGTATTTAGTTGCATTTACGCAAAGCGGAGATTCTGCAAGAAGAATGTCAAGATTGCGTTCGCCCATTCCAATGCTGGCAATGACACCAGATGTTGGTACATACAATCGCTTAGCTCTTTCATGGGGAGTCGAGCCGATGTTGACCGCCGTTGTAAACCACACCGATGAAATGGTGATGCAGGTAGATACATTATTAATTGAATCTAAGCGGGTAAATATCGCTGACTTAGTTTTAATTGTTGCCGGTTCACCTCCTGGGATTCCTGGCTCAATTAATGCGATGCGCGTTCATAAAATAGGTGATGCCGTAGGTGGCGCTGCGCCTGCTTACCGCAAGTAATTTCAGATAAATCCCTTACTCCTTTAAACTTAATTCGATCTATTTACGATCAACGCCTCGGTACTCCAACGGTAGAGAGGACGGTCTCAAAAACCGTATAGTGTCGGTTCGAATCCGACTCGAGGCACATGAGCACTGAAAATAAAAGATCTAAGATCCGGATTTTAGTTGCCGAAGATGAGACGATTATTAGATTAGATCTTGTTGAAATGCTTACCGAGGCAGGATATGAAGTTATTGCGCAAGCTGAAAATGGAGCGGTTGCAATTGAACAAGCCAAAATTCACAAACCAGATTTAGCAATTTTGGATGTAAAGATGCCAGAAGTAGATGGCATTACTGCCGCTGAACAAATAATTAAGATTGCACCTGTTTTAATGCTGACCGCATTTAGCCAACGAGAATTGGTGGAAAGAGCCAGGGATGCTGGCGTGATGGCCTATGTTGTAAAACCATTTTCGATAAATGATTTAATTCCGGCGATCGAGATTGCAATTAGCCGTCATAAACAAATGAAATCATTAGAAGAAGAGGTGGCAGATATATATGAAAGATTGGAAACGCGGAAAATAATAGATCGCGCTAAAGGTATTTTGATGAAAGCACTAAATCTTTCAGAGCCAGAAGCATTTTCTTGGATTCAAAAAACAGCAATGGATAGAAGGATCTCGATGAAGGATGTTGCCGCCGCAGTAATTAATCCTGAGCTGGCGCCAGATAAGTAACATTTAAGTAATAAAGCCCCATTTTTATGCGGGGGATAGTCTCGGTATCTGGATAGATCGGTCCACGGATTGATTTGGTCGTATCACCCCTAATACCCTTCTCACCTCCCTGTCCCGGGATATATGAACAGGAAGACAAACAGAAAGGTACCAATGAAAAAACTGTCAAAGATTGTTATCGGTTTTGCTGTTGCTGCAATTGCTGCAACTGCACTATCTGGTTGCAGCTCTTCAAACAAGTTGATCATTTCAACTGATCTACCTCTACAAGGATCAGCATTTGATTCAAATGATTCAACAAACAAAGCAATCGAGCTTTACCTTGAACAACAAGGTTACAAAGCTGGAACATACGAAATTGCATTTAAGTCATACGACAATGCAACAGCAGCCAAGGGTTCTTGGGATGATGCAAAGTGTGCAGCTAACGCGCAAGATCACGTAGCAAACAAGAAAGAAGTTGCCATCATGGGAACTTACAACTCAGGTTGCGCAAAGATCATTGCTCCAGTTGTTAACCAAGCTCCAGACGGACCAATGCTTATGATTTCAAACGCAAACACAAACCCAGGTCTTACAAAGACTTGGAATGAAGGCGAGCCAGAGAAGTACTTCCCAACTGGTAACCGTTCATACGCACGTGTTTGTACAACAGATGACAACCAAGGTGCTGCAGCGGCTCAGTTCGCTAAGCAGGTACTAAAGGTAAATTCTGTTTACGTTCTAAATGACACTGAGACTTACGGTCAAGGTGTTGGTCAAGCTTTCACAACTGAAGCTAAGAAGCAAGGAATCAAGGTTCTTTCTCCAAATGCTTACGGTGAAGGTTGGGACAAGAAGCAAACTGACTACTCAGCTTTGTTTACAAAGATCAAGGCACTTAAGCCAGATATGGTTTACTTTGCAGGAATCTTTGATAACAACGGTGGACAGTTGACTAAGGACAAGGTAAAGATCCTTGGCGACAACACAAAGGTTAAGTTGATGGGTCCAGATGGATTCACTGGCTACCCAGAGTTCAATGAGCTTCCAGAAGCTCAAGGTGCATACCTTTCATTCGCAGGTCTATCAACAGATCTTTTGATCGCTAACAACCCAAATGGTGCTGGCGCAAAGTTTGTTGCAGATTACAAGGCGAAGTACGGTTCTGATCCAGTTGGTTCATACCCAATTTACGGTGTAGCTGCTGTTCAATTTATTTTGAAGGCAATTGCTGCATCAGACGGAACTCGTAAGGGTGTTCGCGATGCTGTATTCACAGGCGCAGGAGTCTCATTGACAGCTGATGAGTCTGTACTTGGTAAGGCAGCAACAATTGATCCAGCTACTGGAGATATCAACGCAATTGATATCACTATTGAGGTAGTTAAGGACAATAAGGAAACTACTGTTCAGGCTTGGACAGTTCAGAAGTAAGCCTTCTTTCAGGAAACTGAAAGGTAGGAAAGTGTTGCGGGGGCGTGAAAAATCGCCCCCGTTTCACATAAGATAGTCAAAGTAACCAGATCAAATTCTTCTAATTTATGAAGGGGTCGAGAATGGCAAGAGGATCATCTAGCTTCTCCACCCGAGTAATTTTCGAACGCTTCGCAGCAACTTTAATTATTGTTCTTGTATCGGTATGGCTAGGTATTAACTTAGTTAAATCACCTTCTCAATTTTTTCAAGCCTCTGTAATTGGCATTAGCAATGGTGTTTTATATGCGCTAATTGCTTTGGGTTACACCTTGGTTTACGGAATCATCGAATTAATCAACTTTGCTCACGGTGATCTATTTATGTTAGGTGGCTTATTTGCCGCCACATTCATTTCAGTTTGGTTTGGCCAACAGGATCCATCAAATGTGGGTTACATTGTATTTTTCGCTTGTTTAATCGCAGTTATGGGTTTTTGTGCCACCATAAATGTGGCGATCGAAAGATTTGCATATCGTAAATTACGTAGAGCCCCAAAGCTGGCTCCGTTAATTACCGCCGTGGGTGTTTCATTTATTATTCAATTTATCGGAATTCGCTGGAATGGATCTGGTCCTAAAACTTGGAACTCAGTTTTGCCACAAGGTGAATTGGTAATTTCTGGAGTCCATATTCCATATACGACAATGATCTCCTTTATGGTGACTATTCCATTATTAATTTTAATGACCTTCATTGTTACTAAAACTCGTCGCGGTAAAGCAATGCGAGCAACTGCGCAAGATGCAGATGCTGCTCGCTTGATGGGTATTGATGTGAATAAAACCATCTCATTCACCTTCGCCTTAGGTGGGGCTCTAGCTGGCGCGGCCGGCTTGCTGTTCCAACAAACCAGAGGAGTAACTAACTACAACCTGGGGTATCAACTTGGCTTAATTGCTTTCACATCTGCAGTGTTGGGTGGAATTGGAAATCTATCTGGCGCAGTTCTCGGCGCGATTTTAATTGGCTTAATTCAGGGATTAAATGATGGTCTGCCGATTGGCCTTGGACAACAATGGTCACAAACAGTTGTGTTCTCAATTTTGATTTTATTAATGACTTTCAAGCCAACCGGCTTGCTAGGTAAACCTATGATTGAAAAGGTTTAACCATGAAAATTTCACTAAAACGAAAATCAGAAAAAAAGAGCAAAAAAGGCAGTAAAAGTTTTGATCAAGCAAAATGGATCCGTGGTTTTACAATCGCAGCAGTTTCAATATGGGTGTTCTATGCCTTCATCGTTGATCTTCTTCCATATGAAGTTGCCAGTTTTTTCCAAAAATGGATGCCAGCTTCCACAGTTAATGAATCATTAGTTTGGGTTATTTGTGCACTTGGTTTAAATATTGTGGTTGGTTATGCCGGACTGCTAGATCTTGGTTTCGTAGCATTTTGGGCAATTGGTGGATATAGCGCTGGTTGGTTTATGTCAGATTTCTTCCATCAAGTAAATATCCATGTTGGCTCAACATCTCCTGCCACACAAAACGGAATTCACTTTAGCTTCTGGGGCGTTTTAATAATCGGAGCCTTAATTTGCGCAGCCTTTGGTGTAATTATCGGAGCACCAACTCTTAGATTAAAGAGTGATTACCTAGCGCTGGTAACTCTAGGTTTTGGCGAAATCATTCCGCAGATTTTTTACAACGGCGAGAATATTGCTGGCTTCAATCTTTCCAATGGCTCAAAAGGTATTTCGCCAATCGACAATATCGGCTTGTTTGGAAAAACACTTGGACCCTTTGATTTAGATTGGAAGTATTTAATATTTGTTTGTTTAGCTGCATTAATGGTGTTTATTTCACTACGAATTCGCAGTGGTCGTCTAGGTCGGGCATGGCTTGCTATCCGCGAGGATGAACTAGCCGCCAGCATGATGGGTGTTCCATTGATGCGATCAAAGCTTGCCGCATATGCAGTAGGTGCTTTCTCTGGTGGTATTGGTGGTGTGGCTTTTGCTACTCACGTAAATGGTGTTTTCGCTGACCGATTTAGCTTTGCCATCTCAATTATTTTGTTGGCAATGGTGGTATTGGGTGGAATGGGAAATGTGTGGGGCGTAATTGTTGGTGCTTTGTTGATCGCTTGGGTAAATGCAACAGGATTACCAGCTTTTGGTGACACTGTTAACAACGCACTTGGCACAAATATCAATTTCCCTTCCTATAACTTCCTACTATTTGGTGGAATTTTGATCTTTATGATGCTCTACAAGCGCGAAGGATTACTACCTGAATCTCGCTTAAAAGAGTTGATGCATGAGACTGATGATGCAACCTCAAATACGGGAGGTCATTAATTATGAGTAAATCAGTTCTTAACGCCGACAACATCTCCGTAAAGTTTGGCGGCTTAGTTGCCGTTGATAATGTCTCATTTGATATTCCAACCGGAGGCGTGGTTTCACTTATTGGCCCAAACGGTGCTGGTAAGACAACTTTCTTCAATGTGCTGACAGGTTTATACAAACCAACTAGTGGAACAGTTAATTTTGATGGCTTGGATATAACTGCAAAACCACCACATAAAATTGCACAAGCTGGTGTTGCGCGCACATTCCAAAATATTCGTTTGTTTGGATTAATGACAGCTGAAGAAAATGTAATGGTTGCTATGCACTCCCATTTAAAATCAGGAATTATCAGCACTGTTCTAGGCACACGTAAACAAAGAGCAGAAGAGAAAGAGTCAAAACAAACTGCTCGTGAATTACTTGATTTCGTGGGCATCGGTGGCACCGCCGATCAGTTCGCCCGCAACCTTTCATACGGAGATCAACGACGCCTAGAAGTAGCTCGCGCTCTAGCATTAAAGCCAAAGGTTTTATTACTTGATGAACCAACTGCGGGTATGAATCCACAAGAGTCTAAGACTTTCGTAGATTTCGTATACCGAGTTCGTGATGAAAAAGATGTATCAATTCTTTTAATTGAACATGATATGTCAGTTGTTATGAAGGTTTCAGAGCGAATCACAGTTCTAGATCGTGGACAGAAAATTGCAGAAGGCTCACCTGCTGAAATTAAATCAAATAAGCGGGTAATTGAGGCATACCTTGGTAAATCTGCAGAGAGCGGTAACTAATGTTAAAGATTGATAACTTAGAGGTTGCTTATGGAAACATCAAAGCGATTAAAGGTATTTCACTTGAAGTTAATCAAGGCGAAATCGTAACTTTGATCGGTTCAAATGGCGCAGGAAAATCAACAACTCTGCGCGCCATCTCTGGAATTTTAAAACCTCGCGGTGGATCAATTACCTTTAATGGTGAACGCATTGATGGCGTTGAAGGACATGAAATTGTGGCAAAAGGAATCTGCCAATCTCCAGAAGGACGTCGAATTTTTCCACGCATGACCGTTGATGAGAATTTAGATCTAGGTGCATTTCTTCGTAATGACAAAGAGGCTATCAAAGCCGATCGCGATCGCGTATTGGAACTGTTCCCTAGATTACAAGAACGAATTGATCAAAAAGCTGGAACTATGTCAGGTGGCGAACAACAAATGCTTGCAGTTGGTCGTGCATTAATGGGCTCACCTAAATTGTTATTACTTGATGAACCCTCAATGGGCCTTGCGCCAGTTTTGGTAGATATGATCTTTGAAACTATTGAGAAAATTAATAAGCAAGGAACAACAATATTGCTAGTAGAACAAAATGCACTTGCTGCCTTAAATGTGGCTGATCGTGCTTATGTTTTGGAATCTGGAACGATCAAGATGAGCGGAAAAGCAAAAGATTTGATCTCTGACAATGAGGTAACAAAAGCTTATCTTGGTGGCTAATTTATCTCTCAGCTAATATCAAGCAGGTAATTCGTGCACTGCAGGTTCGCTCGCCTTTATCATTAACAATTTCAATCTCATAGCAACAAAGAGTTTTTCCTAAAGTTACCGCTGTAGCCGTTGCGGTTACAACACCACTAGTTGCTGATTTATGGTGAGTAGCATTTATATCAACTCCTACGATCCGACGGTTTGGTCCAGCATGTAATTGCGTACCAATAGAGCCAAGAGATTCTGCTAAAACAACATTTGCACCACCATGTAGTAAGCCGATTGGTTGAGTGTTTCCTTCTACAGGCATCGTGCCCACTAAGCGCGTAGGGGAGGCTTCGATTATTTCGATACCCATCTTTTTATCTAATGCACCACTGCCACGTTCTTTAATAATTTCCAGGAAATCGCTCATAGCCGGAAGTTTATCCCGACAAAGCCTTTGGTAAGCAATTAGGATCTCAATATGAGTGGGAAAAAAGCCGCATCACAAAAATTATTGTTAATCGATGGTCATTCCATGGCCTATCGGGCTTTTTATGCACTGCCGGTAGAGAACTTCAAATCCTCTTCCGGACAACCAACAAATGCAATTTACGGTTTTGCCTCAATGATAATAAATTTATTAAAGGAGGAGAAGCCAACTCATATCGCAGTTGCCTTTGATGTATCTCGGAAAACTTTTCGAACTGAGAAGTTTCCAGAATATAAGGCCCAACGAGCAAGCACGCCAGATGAGTTTCGATCTCAACTTTCGCATATAAATGAATTGATTACCGGATTCGGCATTAAATACTTTGGTATTGAAGGATTTGAAGCTGACGACATTATTGCCACGCTGGCTAAAGCGGCAGAGAAAAAAGGTTTTGATGTCGCAATCTGTACCGGCGATCGCGATTCCTTTCAACTAGTAAATGAGCAGACAACAGTTTTGTATCCAAAAAAAGGTGTTACTGAAATGTCGCGAATGACGCCAGATGCGGTGTTTGAAAAGTATGGTTTAACGCCAGATCAGTATCCAGATTTTGCAGCCCTTCGTGGAGATCCCAGTGATAACCTGCCATCAATACCTGGTGTTGGTGAGAAAACCGCAACAAAATGGATTGTCGATTACGGCAACTTAGAAAATCTATTAAAAAGTGCCAGTGAGATACCGGGCAAAGTTGGCGAATCTCTTCGAAACAATATTGAAGTAGTGAAATTAAATAGAGTGTTAACTCATTTATTAGATGATGTTGAAATTCCAACTGATATTGATGATTTAATTTGGAGTGGCTTTGATGCCAATTCGGTTAATCAGTTATTTGATACTTTAGAGATCAAAGCATTAAAGGAGCGCATAAAGGTATTGCCGCAAAATGGATCAACGCAGGAGATTGTTGTAAAGAAAGCAACTCAAATAATTAAGTCCTCATCCGATGAGATCGAAAAGATAATAGCTAAATCCACAAATCCAATCGCCGTATCATTTGAAATTATTGATGGAAAATTACTCAATTACTCAGTTGCAATGGATGAAGAAAATCTCTATCTGGCAACCGACAATAAAATTGGTAAATGGATCAGCAATCCAGATATTAAGAAAATCGTGCACGGGGCTAAATCGGCAATCAAGTATTTAGGGTTAACTGGTTTGCACTCTGATATAGAAATTCTCGCCTACCTAAACAACCCAGGCAGTAGAAATCTAGATTTAGCAGATTTGGCCCAACGCTTAATTGGAGTGTCGATTGAACAAGATGGTTTATTTGTTGAATTCAACCCAGCTACCGCCAGTTGGATTTATGAAATTAATAAAATCTTGTTCTCGGAACTACAAGAGAAAAAAATGGAGAAGCTTTATCAAGATTTAGAGATACCTACTCTTGTGGCGCTGGCTAAATTGGAAATGATTGGAATTGGTGTAGATAAAGCTGGATTAAGTAAATTATCCAAGAATTTTGCTTCTATTGTGGCTGAGCATACCGAGGGTGCTTACAAAGCAGCTGGACATGAATTTAATGTGGCTTCACCCAAGCAGTTGCAGGTTGTTTTATTTGATGAACTTAAGCTACCAAAAACCAAAAAAATCAAAACTGGATTCACAACAGATGCTGAAAGCTTGGAATGGTTGTTGAATAAAACAAAACATCCAATCCTGCAACATTTAATGAGAATTCGTGAAACAAGTAAATTGCAAAGCACAATTGATGGATTACTTAATGCAATTGCAAGCGATGGGCGGATCCACACAACCTTTCAACAAACTGTTGCCGCCACCGGCAGACTTTCCTCTACCGAACCCAATTTGCAAAATATTCCGGTGCGCACAGATGAAGGTAGAGAAATTAGAAATTGTTTTATAGCGCAAGCTCCTTACGAGCAATTACTAACTGCAGATTACAGCCAAATAGAGATGCGCATCATGGCGCACCTATCTGATGACAAGGGTTTGATCGCCGCCTTTGAAACTGGTGAGGATCTACATTCAACAGTGGGCGCTCAAGTTTTTGGAGTTAAAGCTGATGAGGTAGATCCAGAAATGCGCAGAACAATTAAAGCAATGTCTTATGGCTTAGCTTATGGTTTGTCCGCATTTGGATTGGCGCAACAATTAGATATTGATCCCACTGAAGCTGGTGAGTTGATGAGTAAGTATTTCGAGCGCTTTGGTGGAATTCGCGATTACCTTAAAACGGTGGTGGATGTTGCTAGACAAAAGGGATACACCGAAACTATTTTGGGTCGCAGAAGATATCTGCCTGATCTAAATCATGATAATCGCCAGCGCAGAGAGATCGCAGAGCGTGCGGCACTTAATGCACCGATACAAGGTAGCGCTGCTGACATAATTAAAATTGCACTTCTCAAGGTCAATCAAGGCATTAGCGATGCAAAATTAAAATCTAGAGCGTTATTGCAAGTGCATGATGAATTAATCTTTGAAGTTATGCCAGGGGAGCGCGATCTTCTTGAAGGAATTGTCAGAGATGCAATGTCGCGCGCTTTTAAATTACGAGTTCCATTGGATGTAAATATTGGTTTTGGTACCAGCTGGGATGCTGCCGCACACTAATTTAATTATTTATTAGTATCCAAATTTGATTCAATCGCTTCTTCATCCTCTTTATCTGATGGCACTCGATCAGCTGCTTGAAGTAAGGTACTTCCAGATTTAAATACAACAAATCCAATGCCAATGCATATGGTTGTTAGCGCCAATACATATCTTGGTGAGTAGTGTTCAGAGATAAAGCCACCGAGTGCAGCACCAATTGAGGCAAATGTGCCTTCAACTGTCCAAAGCCAGCCAAGAGCTGCAACTGCAGAGCCTTTTGGACGAACCGCCTCTGAAATTTCAAAGTAAAAGACTTGCAAACCACCAGACATTAAACTCATAGAAGCGGTAACAATCATCATTGACCAACCTGGATAGGTAAAGGCGAGCGGTAAGGAAAGTACAAACCATGCGCCATAAATTCTGCGAAACGCTTTTAATGATGAGGTTTTCTTAGAAATACTTCCGGCAAGTAATCCACCAATCACATTCCCGGCGGCCATAATCGCGAAGATAAAACCAGTGCGATGTGCAACATTTTCTAAGGTGGCAAATGCTGGTACTGCGATATCAAAGGCACCCCAACCTAAGCCAATGAAAACTCCTTCTACCATCATTAATTGCATGGCGGGAGTTCGCCAAACCGCTAAATCGCCAGCCTCTTTTTTCTCTGGTACCCAATTACGCAATTGCGGGGTAAATGAAAGAGAAAGTCCACCAATAATTATTAAAACCGAACAAAGTTCAAGTGCGATATCGGGTGAGGAGTTAAGTGAAATACTGGTTGCTATTAGTGGGCCAAAAACGCCAACTGAATTCATCACAGCTGTATCAACTGCATATGCGGTTCGAACCTGATCAGGTGGCACTGTTACTTTCCACAAAGGGCGAACCGATAAATTAATTGGCGGGGCAGAAAAACCTAAGATGAAAGCAAATAAAACTAAGGTGGTTTTTGAATTACCAGTTGAAAACAGCATGATTAAAATTGCATAGCCAGGTGCAAAAAAGCGCAATGGAATTTTCATTCCAAATCGATCAATCAATGTGCCGCGCAATCCAGCTGTTGTGGCACCGGCAACGCCATTTACTCCCGTTGCTAATCCAGCTACAGCAATAGAACCGGTTGTTTGTTGCACTTTAAAGAAAATACTTAAAGAGATCATTCCGTAGGCAATACGGGCTGGAAATGATGCAATCAATAGGTATTGAGCAGATTTATTACGAATAATGACTAAATACCGCTCCATTAGGCTCATCTTAGCCAGCGGTGAGTTTGACCGCACGAAGCATGCGAAAGTACCCTTGCCCGTCCCTGTCCCTACTAGTTGTTTCACCCTCGGAGTACACCTACATAATGACCCCTTCACAAATTGCAGTAAATGACATTGGAAGTGCAGAAGATTTCTTAGCCGCCATCGAAGGCACAATCAAGAATTTTAACGACGGAGATTTAGTTTCCGGAATCGTTGTACAGATAGACCGCGAAGAGGTTTTGTTAGATATTGGTTATAAAACTGAAGGTGTAATTCCATCTCGCGAACTCTCAATTCGCCATGATGTTGATCCAAGTGAATTGGTAAAAGTTGGCGATCGCGTAGAGGCACTAGTTCTACAAAAAGAGGATAAAGAAGGTCGCTTAATTCTTTCGAAGAAGCGCGCCCAATATGAAAAAGCCTGGGGCGATGTTGAAGGCAAGAAAGAGCGCGATGAAGTTGTTACTGGAACTGTTATTGAAGTTGTTAAGGGTGGCTTAATTGTTGACATTGGTCTTCGTGGCTTCCTACCTGCATCACTTGTAGAAATGCGCCGAGTTCGAGATTTAACTCCTTACATTGGCCAACAAGTTGAATGCCGAATAATTGAATTAGATAAGAACCGCAACAATGTTGTGCTTTCTCGTCGAGCCTTCTTAGAACAATCACAATCTGCTTCACGTACAACTTTCCTAAACCAATTGCAAAAAGGACAGGTACGAACTGGTGTAATTTCATCAATCGTAAACTTTGGAGCATTTGTTGATCTAGGTGGCGTAGATGGTTTAGTTCACGTTTCTGAGCTTTCTTGGAAACATATTGATCATCCATCTGAAGTTGTTGAAGTAGGAGATGAAGTTACTGTTGAGGTCCTAGAAGTTGATTTTGAACGCGAGCGTGTTTCATTATCACTTAAGGCAACTCAGGAAGATCCTTGGCAAGCATTTGCTCGCACACACACAATTAATCAAGTTGTGCCTGGTGAAGTTACTAAGTTAGTTCCATTTGGTGCCTTTATTAAGGTATTTGAAGGAATTGAAGGATTAGTACATATCTCAGAGTTAGCAGAGCGCCATGTTGAAATTCCAGAACAGGTTGTTCAAGTTGGCGACAAATTATTTGTCAAAATTATTGATATCGATTTAGAGCGTCGACGTATCTCTCTTTCCCTAAAGCAAGCCAATGAAGGTGAAGAGGTTGAGATCGAAGCTTTTGATCCAACACAATACGGAATGCCTGCACGTTATGATGCAAATGGTAATTTCATTTATCCAGAAGGTTTTGATTCAGATTCTCAAGAATGGAAGCCAGGGTATGAAACCCAACGCGAAGAGTGGGAGCGTCAATACGCAGAAGCTCAAGCAAAGTTTATGGCTCATAAGAAGCAAAAGGCTGAAGCAAAGGCTGCAGATGCAGCCGCGCCAGTTGCAGAGTAATAAAGGATTGGAAAATTGCCTCGGGAAACCGGGGCAATTTTTGTTTAACTAAATGATTCTTGCCCTAAAAGATAGAGTTACGCCATGTTGATTGTGGCACTTACTGGGGGAATCGGTTCTGGAAAATCAACCGCAGGATCCACCTTTGAAAATTTAGGTGCTTTGGTAATAGATTCAGATCAATTAGCTCGCGAAGTAATTGAACGCGGCACACCAGGCTTTGATCAAATCATTCAAGAATTTGGTGATGGCATACTAAAAAACGGTGAGATCGATAGATCAGCACTTGCAGCAATAGTCTTCGAAGATCCAGCCCTATTATTCAAATTAGAATCAATTACTCATCCATTAATTAGAAAAGCTTTTCAAAATTACGTAACTAGAGCGCCGAAAGATGCAGTTGTAATTAATCAAATACCTTTGTTAGTTGAATCTGATCATAATTATAAATTTGACCTGGTAATCACCGTATCGGCTAAGCAAGAGCTGCGAAAGGAGAGATTATTAGCGCGTGGCCTTTCAGAGGCAGAGATAGCCAGGCGCATGGCCGCACAGGCCACAGATCTGCAACGAGAAGCGATTGCCGATTTTGTAATTAACAATGATGGCGATGAAGCCTCTTTAATAAGCGAGATTGAAAGAATTTGGCAGAAACTTCAGATAATCAATAAGGCTAAATAGTGAGACCGGTTTCAGATTTACAACGTCGGGTCGAGCCCTTTCAAGTAATAAGTGATTATGTACCAGCTGGTGATCAACCTACGGCGATTGCGGAGTTGGTTTCTCGATTGCAAAAAGGTGAGCAAGATGTAGTTTTATTAGGCGCAACTGGAACTGGTAAATCAGCTACTACTGCTTGGCTAATTGAACAGGTACAGCGGCCAACTTTAGTTATGGCGCCCAATAAAACATTAGCCGCACAGTTAGCCAATGAATTTAAAGAGTTACTTCCCAATAACGCAGTCGAATACTTTGTTTCCTATTATGACTATTACCAACCAGAAGCGTATGTGCCACAGACTGATACTTTTATTGAAAAGGATTCATCGGTAAATGATGAAGTGGAACGTTTGCGCCACTCGGCTACCAACTCCCTACTTACTAGACGAGATGTAATTGTTGTGGCAACTGTTTCCTGTATTTATGGTTTAGGTACTCCGCAAGAGTATGTAGATCGAATGGTTAGATTAAAAGTTGGCGACTCAATAGATCGCAATCAATTACTTAGAAAATTTGTAGATATTCAATACAAGCGAAATGACATGGCTTTTGAACGGGGAACTTTCCGTGTTCGTGGTGACACGATCGAGATTATTCCTATGTATGAGGAGCTGGCATTGCGGATTGAAATGTTTGGTGATGAGATTGAAAAGATTATGACATTACACCCATTAACTGGCGAGATTGTCAGAGATGAAAGTGAGATGTATGTATTTCCTGCTACTCACTACGCGGCTGGTCCGGAAACTATGAAGCGCGCGATTATTGAAATCGAAGCCGAGATGGAGGAGCGGGTTAAGTTATTTGAGAAAGAGGGAAAGCTGCTAGAGGCGCAACGTATTCGAATGCGAACAACCTTTGATATCGAGATGATGCAACAACTTGGTTTTTGTTCCGGAATTGAGAATTATTCAAGACAGTTAGATGGTCGGCAAGCCGGGTCTGCGCCTAATTGTTTATTAGATTATTTCCCTGAAGATTTCTTAGTTGTAATTGATGAATCTCATGTCACCGTTCCACAAATTGGCGCGATGTTTGAGGGCGATGCTGCGCGTAAGCGAACATTGGTGGAGCACGGTTTCAGATTGCCAAGTGCTATGGATAATCGACCGCTACGCTTTCAAGAGTTTCTAGAACGCACTGGTCAAAAAGTTTATTTATC
>CAEZWN010000013.1_pt1 | contig 14770 bp, 14 predicted proteins | sample 7265001 | NCBI WGS metagenome assembly CAEZWN01 (sample SAMEA6813883, study PRJEB35770) | freshwater metagenome | biome: Freshwater; feature: Freshwater reservoir; material: water | place: Czech Republic | collected 2015-11-04 | depth 0.5m m
CTGTTTCATTTTCATGCCAAATTTTGCGCCAAGAAATAACTTTGAAGGTCCAGAAATTTTTGCCTTTACCATCCCAGATCCATCCATTAATTGATGATTAGCTGGGTTTGCAATGAAATTAAAGATTTGATCAGCAGGTTTGTTAATTACTAATTTTGCTTGATAAAAATATTCGACGCCAGTGTCGATTATTTCTGCTCTTAATGTCATGCTTAGTGAGCTGAAGTGCCGGGACGCTCATACTCCAAAACAAAACCCACAACTGAAACTAATAGAGCGCCAACTGCAATAAGAGTTAGCCACCATCCGATAATTAAGCCGGTTCCTACTGCACACATAGATAATGCAACTGGAAGTGGCCACCATGAATGTGGTGAGAAAAAGCCCATTTCACCAGCGCGATCTGCAATCTCACCCTGCAAATTATCTTCAGGTAATACTCCACCAGATCTACGATCGGTGAACCAAAGATAGAAACCGATAATTAAGGCAAGACCTGCACTAAGTCCGATTGCAGTAATGCCAACTGCTTCCCCACCAACCTGCCAATAAATCACAGCCATGATTGCGTAGAAAACAGCTAAGCCGATAAATAATTTCCAACCAGCTTTCATTAGTGCTTACCTTTTTCATCTGCCATATGTGGGTAATGCAAATCAAAGGCTGGACGTTCACTTCGAATTCTTGGCATTGAAGTGAAGTTGTGACGAGGTGGCGGACAAGATGTTGCCCACTCTAAAGAGTTGCCATATCCCCATGGATCATCAACCGTCACCTTTGGCGCATTTCTAGTTATCCAAATATTAATTGCAAATGGAATCATTGATAGAGCTAATAAACCTGAGCCCACAGTTGAAATCATGTTCATTCCAGTAAAGCCATCAGAAGCTAAATAATCTGAGTATCGACGTGGAAATCCTTTAATTCCTAGCCAGTGTTGAATTAAGAATGTTGTGTGGAAACCGATAAACAATGTCCAGAAATGGATTTTGCCCAGACGCTCATTTAGCATGCGACCTGTCATCTTTGGCCACCAGAAATAAAATCCGGCGAACATTGCAAAAACGACCGTGCCAAATAAAACATAATGAAAATGCGCTACAACAAAGTAAGACGCAGAAACTGCGAAATCAAGTGGCGGACTTGCCAAAATAATTCCAGTTAAACCACCAAATAAAAATGTTACTAAGAAGCCAAGCACAAAAAGCATTGGCGTATCAAATGAAATCGAACCACGCCACATGGTGCCAATCCAGTTTACAAACTTCACTCCAGTCGGAACACCAATTAAGAAGGTCATAAATGAGAAGAACGGCAGGAGAACTTGTCCGCTGGCAAACATATGGTGCGCCCATACAGATACTGATAATGCAGAAATAGCAATTGTGGCAGCGATTAAACCTTTATAACCAAAGATTGGCTTGCGACTAAAAACTGGCAAAATTTCAGTAGCGATACCAAAAAATGGTAGAGCCAAAATGTAAACCTCTGGATGGCCAAAGAACCAGAACAAATGTTGCCACAGCATTGCTCCACCATTAGCTGGATCAAAAATATGCGAACCAAATGCTCGATCTGCTTCTAGTCCTAAAAATGCTGCTGCAAGTGGTGGGAATGCTAGTAATACTAAAATCGATGTTAACAATACGTTCCAAGAGAATATTGACATGCGAAACATTGTCATGCCAGGGGCGCGCATCGTGAAAATAGTTGTAATGAAATTAACGCCACCGAGAATTGTTCCAACACCACCGATTGCCAATCCGACTAACCATAAATCGCCACCAATACCTGGTGAATATTGCGCATTTGATAATGGTGCGTAAGCAGTCCAACCAAATGAGGCAGCACCACCGGGAGTTAAGAAACCAATAAATGCCATGGTTCCGCCAAATAGATACAACCAATACGACAACATATTTAATCTTGGGAAAGCCACATCTGCTGCGCCAATTTGCAGCGGCATGATCACATTCGCGAAACCAACAAATAATGGTGTGGCAAACATCAACAACATGATCGTTCCGTGCATTGTGAAAATTTGGTTGTATTGCTCGTTACTTAGAAACTGTAATCCTGGACGAGTCAATTCGGCACGAAGTGCTAGAGCCAAAACTCCACCAATCAAGAACCACACAAATGATGTAATTAAATACAAGTAACCGATTGTTTTATGATCAGTAGAGGTTACAAACTTTACAAATAACTTACCCTTGCTAGTTGGCGCCGGTAATGCGGCTTTGATTGCTGGGCGTTGGGCGTAAGTGGTCATGCAATTGCCGCCTTATCTAGTTCAGTTTGATTTAACGCTTTTAATGAATCTAAGTAATTTTGATACTCCGCAGGCGTTACAACCTTTACAGTGAAGAGCATCTGTGAATGATTGCGACCGCATAAAATATTGCAACGACCAGGATAAGTTCCGAGCTTATTAGCGGTAAATTCAAGATGATTCTCTACACCAGGCAAATTCTGCATCTGAATCATGAATGCTGGAATCCAGAAACCATGAACTACATCATTTGAATTAATAGTGAACTTAACCTTTTCACCTTGCGGTAAATACAAAGTTGGCGGTTGGGCTGGTGTGCCGGTCACAGTTGCTTCTGGGAAATCCCCCGCATCATTATAAATAAATTGCCAAGACCACTGAATTCCATTGACCTCAATTTGATGTGCAACTGCTGAGTCTGGTGAAACTTTAACAATTTCACTTTCTTTTACCGCCGTAAAGTAAAACAAAACCGCAACAATTATGAATGGAATTATGGTGAAAGTTACTTCAACAAAATTGTTATGAGCTGTTTGCTTTGGAAAAGCATCATCTTTCTTACGGTGGAAGATCACCGTCCACATAATCAAAGCTAAAGTAATGATTCCAACAATTGCGGCGGTTATCCAAGCACCCTGCCAAAGCGAAAGTGAGTGATCGTTAACGCTGGATAGGCCTTTTTCAAAACCTAAACCAGAAATATCTTCAGTTGAGCATCCGGTAAGTAGAGATGAGGTAGCCAATATTCCAACAAGTGGCTTTAGTAACCGAGAGCGCATGGGGTAAAGGATAACCTTCGCCTTGAGTGGCTTCACTCCGGGAGAGAGGCGTGCGACGGGTGGTTCGTATCACAAGCGGGTTTCAACAGGAGGCACCCCTAAATTCAGCAGCCAAAAATCTCTTAACTCAATTTTTCGACAAGGGCTGGGCAGATCCGCAAAAAATAAATCATGACTCTCGCCAGGTTGCAATTTTGCTTAATGAAGCACGAGAAAGTTTTGCAAATTCACTTAATGTGGAACGTGATGAAATTGAATTTCTAGGCGAAGTAAATCTTGGGTTTCACTTGGGGATATCTGGACTGCTGAAGAAAAATTCAAAGTTTATTTACTCTGAAGTTGATAAACAATCTGTATTTGCAGTTGCCAGCTTTTGGGAGAAGCAAGGCGGGTCAACGCAGAGGTTGCAGGTAAATCAAAAAGGTTTGATCCAAACCTCTAAAAATGAAACGATGGATGTGACATGCTGGCAAATTGGAAATGGTGAAACCGGAATTTTGCAACCAGCACCGAAGACCAGCTCTCAAATATTTGCTGATTGCACATCATCTGGTGTTGATCACCTACCTAATTTTTCATATGACACAGCGTTGTTCGATAGCAGATCTTGGCAAGGACCAGCTGGTTCGGCTCTATTGGTAATTAAAAATAAGGCTCAGTGGAGTAATCCACTTCCGCACAATGACCATTTAAGAAATCTAAATTCTTATTCAGTTCCACTGGTTTTGGCCAGCGCAGTTGCTTTGGAACAGTACTTGGTGCAAAAGGATCTAGTGAAAGCTTTTAAAGGTACTCTGATTGATCAATTGCGGGCGTTTAATTTGAATTTCACCGCTGTAACTGGGGATGAAAATCTAGACAAACATTTGAGTTTGATCTTCCCAGGTATTGAAGCCGATCGCTTAGTTTTAGAGATGCAGGATCTTGGCTTTGTAATTGATTCTGGATCGGCTTGCCGTTCTGCCGATATGCAACCTAGTCATGTTTTAGCCGCACTGCAGTTGCCAACATCTGGAAATATCCGAATAACATTCCATCCCGAAACCAAATTTGATCAAGTCAAGGAATTAGGTGAAGCAATCCAAAAAACTGTTGTGAAGTTATTGGAGAACTAACCAACTAAATTAACTTTTAAAAAGGGTTGAATTTCGGCAACTGCTACATCGCCGTACGCCTCTTTAAAGCGAAGCAAAAATTCTTCTCTAGTGAAACGATACTCCTGGGTCCCGGTGGTTTCTAAACAGTAAGTGGCAAGCATTGATCCCAATTGCGCACATCTTTCATGACTTAAACCCCAAGATAATCCAGCAATAAAACCAGAGCGGAAATTATCACCAACTCCAGTTGGATCTGTTTTTGATTTTTCCTTTGGAACGGAAACGTAAATAGTTTCTTTGCCGTGCTCCTCTATTTGTGCTCCTTTAGAGCCCAGTGTTACTACTCGAACTTGTACGCGATCAAATAATTGTCGATCGGTCCAGCCAGTTTTTTGTATCGCCAGTGCTAATTCATACTCATTTAAAAATAGATATTTAGCTCCATCTATTAATTGCGCGATCTCTTCACCACTCATACGAGCCATTTGCTGAGAAGGATCAGCTGCAACTGGGATCTTTAATTGCCTTGCCATGTCGCTATAACGCATCATTGCCTCTGGATCATCTGGTGAAATAACCAGCAAATCAAATGCTCCGGTTTTATTAATAATTGGCGCTAATTCAATATTGCGCGCTTCACTCATTGCGCCAGGGAAGAAGGAAGCAATCTGATTTAACTCTGTATCAGTTGTCACCATAAAAGTTGCGGTATGTAATTTTTCAGAGACCCAAACATGTGATGTATCAACACCATGTCGTTTAAGCCAGGCCTCGTAATCAGTCCAATCTTTACCAACCGCCGCTAGCAAAATCGGATTTAATCCAAGTGCACCCATGCCAAAGGAAATATTGGCACCGCATCCCCCGCGACGAATCTCTAACGTATCAACTAAGAAAGATAGTGAAACTTTGGCGAGTGAGCCAGCAACTAATGAATCAGTGAATTTCCCATTGAAACTCATTATGTGATCGCCGCCTACCGAGCCAGCAACCGCTACTCTCATAAATTAATTCGCTTTGAATTTAAAATTAATTAAATGAATCACCACAAGCACAAGATCCTTGTGCATTTGGATTATCAATTGTGAAACCTTGTTTCTGGATCGTGTCTACGAAATCAATTGCAGCGCCCATTAAGTAAGGCGTGCTCATTTTGTCCGTAACAACTTTAACCGCACCGAATTCAGTGATTGTGTCACCCTCAAGAGCGCGATCATCGAAATAAAGTTGATAACGAAGGCCTGAACAACCACCAGGTTGAACAGCAACTCGAAGTGCTAGATCATCGCGACCTTCTTGTTGTAACAATGCGGCAACCTTTTCTGCAGCTACTGGTGTTAGTGAAATTCCAGCAGTTGTAATTGAAACATCAGTTGCTTGCTTTGCCTCTGTACTCATCATTACCCATTTCTATTCAGATATTCACTCAGGTCGTAAGGTTACTAGCCCATCTCGCAAAATGCCTCACCAAGTGGTTATAACCTTTAAGATTGGGATATGGCTCTCGTAGATTTACTGCTTCTAGGCGCGCAAAAGGATCCAAATAGCGAGCGTGGAGTTTCATGTACTGGCGAACTGCCTGCAAGCAGTGATCCAAAGTTAATCGAACGGGCACAAATGGCGCGGAAATCTCTAGGCAGCAAAGCAATGGTGCTTGGTCACCATTATCAGAGAGATGAGGTTATTGATTTTGCCGATATTCGCGGTGACTCATTTAAATTAGCCCAAGCTGCTGCGGATAATTCTGATGCTGAATTTATATTTTTTTGTGGCGTTCATTTCATGGCAGAGAGCGCAGATATCCTGACAGGAGCTAATCAAAAAGTAATTCTGCCCGATCTTTCTGCTGGCTGTTCGATGGCAGATATGGCAACTGCGCAACAAGTAAATGAGTGTTGGGCAACATTAAGTAAGTTAAATATTGCCGGTAAAACTATTCCGATTACATATATGAATTCATCAGCAGCTATTAAATCTTTTACTGGTAAAAATGGCGGCGCAGTTTGCACCTCTTCAAATGCAGAAAGAGCAATGAAATGGGCCTTTGAAAAAGGTGAAAAAGTTCTCTTTCTTCCAGATCAACACTTAGGAAGAAATACTGCTGTCTTAAAGCTAGGGCTAAGCCTTAAAGATTGCGTTGTATGGAATCCATGGAAGATTAATGGTGGATTAACTGATGCAGAGTTAATCTCCGCAAAGGTAATTTTGTGGCGAGGTCACTGTTCGGTGCACGGTAGATTTTCGGTAGAAAATGTTACGCAAGTGCGTACAAAACTCCCCGGTGTTAAAGTTTTGGTTCATCCAGAGTGCCAGCATGAGGTTGTATCAATCGCTGATGTTGTTGGAAGTACCGAGATGATAATAAGAACTGTTACCGAATCCCCTGCTGGATCAAAATGGGCAATTGGTACTGAGTTAAATTTGGTACAACGTCTGGCAAATGAAAATCCAAACAAGGAGGTAATTTTCCTTGATAAGGCGGTCTGTTACTGCAGCACAATGAATCGAATCGATCTTCCTCACTTGGTCTGGGCGATGGAATCTCTAGTAAATGGCAAAATCGTTAATCAAATAACGGTAGATAGCGAAACGGCAAAGTTTGCAAAAGTTGCACTGGATAGAATGTTGGCTCTACCTTAATCTCATGACAAAATCTAAGAGCTCTCCAGATAACAAAAAAGGCAAGCCAACACCTAAGCGCAAAGTTGCTGAAGCCAAAAGTAAATCTTCGATTCTCTCTCCGGCGGCATCTCGAAGTGATAAGAAAAGATTGAAAGAACAAACTAGATTGCGTCGAACTGAAGCACGTGCAGCATTTATGCGCGGAGATGAAAATGCACTGCCCTATCGGGATAAAGGAGCTGCGCGCCGATTTGTTAGAAATTATGTCGACAGCAGAAGATCAATTGCAGAGTACTTCCTAGTTCTAATCATCTTTGTTTTGTTCTTAACTATTATTCCAAATCCAACTATTCAATTATTTGCTATCGCCATTATGTATTCAGCAATGCTTTATGCAGCGATAGATGGATTCTTGTTATCTCGCCGAGTAAAACGGCTCGTTATCGCTAAATTTCCCAATGAATCAGCACGTGGGGTTGGTATGTATGCCTGGTTACGCTCTACTCAAATGCGTAGATTAAGAGCGCCAGCACCGCAAGTAAAGATTGGTGCTAACGTAAATTAAGCCCGCGGTTTAGGCGAGATTGTTTTAGCAGGATCTCGTTCGGCCACTGCGCCAATAGCGGTATCAATTTCTTTCATTATTGATGCCTCTAATTTCACGCCACTAGCCTTCACATTTTCTTTAATTTGAGATGGTTTTGTGGCACCAATAATCGCACTTGAAACATTTGGATTTTGTAATACCCAAGCGATTGCCAATTGAGCTGGCGTTAGATCTAACCTCTTAGCAATTGGAATTAGATTTTGTACTGCAGATAAAACTTGATCATTCATAAATCTAGAGATCATATTTGCGCCACCTTTTTTATCAGTTGCGCGTGAACCAGCAGGAGCCTTTTTGCCCGGCAAATACTTTCCAGTCAATACGCCCTGTCCAATTGGCGACCAAACAATTTGCCCAATTCCCTCTTTTTGTGAAAGCGGAACAACTTTGCTTTCAATTACTCGCCAGAGCATTGAATATTGAGGTTGGCTAGAAACAAATCTGGTGTATCCACGAGCATCTTGAATTTTTAAAGCAGCTGCTATTTGCTCTGCGCTCCACTCCGAGAAACCGATGTAATGCACTTTGCCTTGTCTGATTAAATCATCAAAGGCCCCGAGGGTTTCTTCTAGCGGTGTTTCATAATCAAATCTGTGGGCTTGATAAAGATCGATGTAATCAGTTTTCAATCTTTTTAAAGAGGCATGACAAGACTCCATAATATGTTTTCTGGAAAGTCCGCGATCATTTTTGCCTGATCCAGTTGGCCAATAAACCTTTGTAAATAATTCATAGGATTCACGTCGTCTGCCCTTTAAGGCATTACCTAAAACGGTTTCAGCGCGAGTTCCGGCATAAACATCTGCCGTATCGTAGGAAGTAATTCCGCACTCAAAAGCTTCTTTCACGCATTTAATCGCGGCGGCTGCTTCAACTTGAGAGCCATGGGTTATCCAATTTCCGTAAGTTAATTCCGATACGTACATTCCGGTGCTGCCGAGTCGACGATGTTCCATATTTGAACTCTACGCTGAAAAATCACCAGCGCCAACTACTTGCGTGGCTAGTTGCGACAATGGCAAAGGCATCTAAGATTCCCCCACAACTTAATATTGAAAGTTCCACAAGAGTCTTTTGGGGGAAGTCGGTGAAAATCCGGCGCTGACCCGCAACCGTGAAAGTAAAAATTTTTTACTTAAGTCGGATTACCCAATGATTCTTAATTTATCCAACCGTCGAGGATTGCGGTGCGGAGAACCTCATCTTATGAGTTTCTTTGCTTACGTGAAACTCTCATTAAGAGAGGCTACAAATGAAACAACAATTTCTAAATCGAAAAACTTTTGCGATTACTGCAATTTTAATTTGTATAACCCAAATATCTTTTGCACCAAGTGCTTCAGCGGTTAAGGGCTACCGCTACTGGGGATACTTTCAAGCATCACCTAATGCCACTTCATGGGAAGCGGCTATGACTGGTCCAACTGTAAAATTAACAGATGGCGCAGTTGAGGGTTGGTCTTTTAGCGCAAGTAATGATGTAACTCCCGCTACACCACCTAATGATTCGCCAGATTTTGCAACATTATGTGCAGATACTCCAGAAGCTAATGGAAAGATTCGAGTTGGCTTAGTAATTAATTTTGGTCCAGAATCAATTGCCCCTAACAATGAAATGCCACCAAATACCATTCTTAGTTGCGTATTGGTCAAGAAGAATGCCACCGGTACCGATGTTTTAAATGCAGCGGTAACGGTTCGCAATGATAAATCCGGCTTACTTTGCGGAATTGAAGGTTATCCAAAATCTGAATGTGGTCCAGAAATTGATATGCCGGAAATTACTGCGGTTGCGGCATCAGGTGAATTGGAAGAAAAAGAGGAGCTTGGCGAGGAGTTAGAAATAGAGCCATTAATTGCACTATCGATCGCTACCGTAATTGCAATTGCATTAGCGGTAGGAATTAAGCGTCGTCGTAAATAAGTTAATTTCTTTACAAAGATGAACTCTTTAACTTGGTGGCTTTGGAGTATTTCTCTATCCATCGCCACCTTGCGGACAAACAATAATTGGTTGATGTTATTGGCAATTTTAATTTTTGTTGTCGTTGTATTTAAAAGAAGAAATCTACAGGCGCCGTTAAATGCCTTCGCGTTAAGTATTCAATTAGCAGTAGTTGCCCTGATTATCAGATTATTTTTTGGAACAATTATTGGAACTCCGCTACCCGGTACAGTTTTAATCTCACTGCCGCAATTGCCCATGCCAGATTGGCTCGTTGGCATAAGAATCGGTGGCGACATCACCTCAGAGCGAATTGGATCTGTTTTAACGGAAAGCTTGAAATTCTCATTAATTCTTATCTCATTTGGCGCAGCCACTTGCCTGTCTTCACCTATTGAAATCATTAAAGCAATTTCTAGCCGTCTTTATTTCTTTGCGATTACTTTACTCATCGCAACATCTGTATTGCCGCAAATAGTTTTCTCATATAAGCGGGTAATTGCTGCAAGGAGAATGCGCGGCATGCATAAATTAAATATTTTTAATTTTCGTACCATCATTACTCCAGTTTTAGAAGAAAGCCTGGAACGAGCTATTGATCTCTCATCAGCAATGGAAAGCCGAGGCTTTGGTTATCATAAAAAACCAACCAGATATCGTCCAGAGAAATTTTCGCAATCTGATTTAATTGTCACAATAATTTGCGGGTATTTAATTATTTTCATACCTACTCTCTTGGTCTCAAATGGGTGGCTCTTTACCTGCTGTCTCTTTATTGTCTTTAGCGCTGCGCCACTAATGCTTACTGAACAGAGGGTGGCCAACACATGATCACCTTCTCAAATGTTTCATTAATCTATCCAAACTCTAGAAAAACCATATTAGAGAATTTAACTTTTACCGTTGATGAAAGTGAGTTAATTCTTGTTATTGGCTTAACGGGTGCTGGAAAAAGTAGCTTTATGAAGTTAATCAATGGTGTGATTCCGCATCACACATCTGGCATTTTAAGCGGTGAAATAATCGTTGATGGAAAAACTACTAACTTACTAAAGCCTGGTGAGTTATCTGGGGTAATTGGAATTGTCGGACAAAATCCTTTAAACGGATTTGTCACCAATAAGGTTGAGGATGAAATCGCTTTTGGTTTAGAAACTAATGGTTTTGCACCAGAGGTGATGCGCAAGCGCGTTGAGGAATTAATTGATTTATTAAGTTTACAAAGCATTCGAAATCGAAATTTAAATTCACTTTCAGGTGGTGAACAACAACGAGTTGCAATTGCATCTGCCTTGGTAATGAATCCAAAAGTTTTAGTTCTAGATGAACCAACAAGTGCACTCGATCCAATTGCAGCTGAAGAGGTGCTGGCAATAATTAATAAGTTGGTTCACGATTTAGGCCTAACAGTTATTATGGCCGAACATAAGCTGGAGCGAGTAATACATTTTGTTGATCGGATAGTTCTAGTAAATGGTGACGGAAAAGTAGATATTGGAACACCCGCGGAGGTAATGAGCAGAACCAGTATTAATCCACCTATAGTCAAAATTGCCAAAAAGTTAAATTTAAAGAGTATTCCATTATCAGTTCGCGATCTAAAGCGAGTTTCGATGAACTGGAAATTTAAAGTACCAATTAAATCCGAGGTGATACAGCACAATAAACAAGTTATCGAAGTAAAGAATTTAGAAGTTTCATACCAACTAGTTAAAGCGATTTCGGGATTGAATTTGCAAATTCATGCTGGTGAGATTGTTGCGTTAATGGGGAGAAATGGCGCTGGCAAAAGTTCTTTACTTCGTGCAATCGCAGGAGCAAATAACAATCATTCCGGTACGGTGAAGGTTCTAGATAAAAATCCAGCATTATTGGTTGGATCGCAACTTGTTCGTTTGATTGGTTACGTACCCCAAGAACCAGCAGATTTGTTTTATGGCACATCGGTGGCTAAAGAGTGCCAATCTGCTGATCAGGACAACCAATTAGCCGCTGGAACAACGCAGAAGATTCTGCGCCAACTGAGCACCGGAATCGATAATGCCTTACATCCTCGCGATATTTCTGAAGGGCAAAAATTAATTTTAGCTATTGCCATAGTTCTAGCAACTGATCCGAAGATCCTAATTCTCGATGAACCTACTAGAGGTTTGGATTATCAAGCAAAAGAGGTACTGGTTGAAATATTATCTAAATTAGCTAAATCTGGTACAACAATCATTATGGCTTCACATGATGTTGAACTTGTGGCAGAAGTTGCATCTCGAGTTATTGTTATGGCCGAGGGTGAATTAATCGCCGATGGTGATACCAGATCTGTTTTAACATCCTCCCCTGCATTTGCACCCCAAATGGCAAAGGTATTTACAAAGCAAAATTGGTTAACAGTAAATGATGTTATCTCTGCAGATATTGGGGATATCAATCCAGATGCTTAAGCGAACTTCATTTATGTTGCTACCAGTTTCGATACTGGGCTTGTTTTCCTTTACCTGGCCGTTATTCCTGCCAGATTTAGATAACTCATTTCTGCATGGAGATAACGCAAAGTATGTGGCTGCACTTTTACTTCCAGTTGCACTTTTGTTATTCCTTATTGAAATTAATCACGGCGCACTTGATGCTAGGGCGGTTGCATTACTTGGCGTATTTTCAGCCATCATTTCCGCTTTACGTTTGGTGGGTGCTGGCGCGATTGGAATTGAACCAATTTGGTTCTTTTTAATTTTAGTTGGCAGAGTTTTCGGCCCATCATTTGGATTTACATTAGGCATAATTTCAATTTTTATTTCTGGTTTGATCTCAGGCGGTATCGGACCGTGGCTAGCTTTTCAAATGTTAGCCGGGGCTTGGGTGGCAATGTTTGCAGGGCTACTTCCGAAGCGAATTACTGGGAAGAAAGAGATATTTCTACTTACTTTATATGCGGTAATCGCAACTCAAGTTTTTGGCATATTAATGAATCTGCAATTATGGCCATGGTTGTTAGGAACTGATACGCAATTATCTTTTGTGGCTGGAGATTTAGTACTTGCAAACTTACATAGATTTTTCATCTTCCATGTTGCAACATCATTAGCATGGGATATTCCTCGGGCTGTTTTTACGGTAATTTTAATTATCACCACTGCAACACCTATTTTGGTTACATTAAAACGGGCAAAGATTAAATTAAGTACAAAAACTAGCGAACATTCGACGTCACAAAAGGTGGCTTAACTACCTTCGCACGGCTGATTCTTCCGCGTACATCAATTTCAACTATTGTGCCAACCTCAATTTTTGGATTTAACAAAGCTAGTGCAATTCCAACTTTCAGAGTTGGCGAGAATGTGCCACTTGTAATTAACCCGCACTCTTGCCCTTCGATTGTTTTTACACTCATTCCGGCACGCGGAATGGCTTTATCCTGAACATGAAGACCGCGCAGTATTTGAACCGGCCCATTAGCTTTTTCATCTCTAAGAACTGGCGCACCCAAAAATGAGTTTTTAGTTAATGCCACAGCCCAACCGGCATTTGCTTGTAAAGGTGAAATATCAAGGGATAGTTCATGTCCGTGAAGTGGATAACCCATCTCTGTTCGCAAAGTATCCCTCGCGCCTAGGCCGCAAACTCTGCCACCATTTTTAAGTACTGCATTTTCCAGAAGTTTCCAAAGTACTAGCGAATTTTGCCAAAGTGGTAGGAACTCAAATCCATATTCACCGGTATATCCAGTTCTACATACAATTATTTCGCCAATATTTTCATGTCCGGCAATTTTAATCGTGGTAAATGACATGTAATCCAACTCTAATTTCACTCCGATTGATTCCAACGCCTGTGTAGTTTTTGGTCCTTGCAAGGCTATAACACCATACTTTGTATGCTCATTTGTGATCTGTAAATTCTTTTTGTTATTTGCCTGCAAGGTATTGAAAACCTGCGAACAATTGGAGGCATTTGGAATTAATAAACATTGCTCATCATTTTTACGATAAACAATTAGATCATCGATTACGCCACCATTATCATTACAAATCATGTTGTACTGCGCTTGGCCATCTTTAATCTTGGATAAATCATTGGTTAAAATCTCATTTAAGAAATCAACTGTGCCCGCTCCTGAAATTTCTATCTTGCCAAGATGCGAAACATCAAACAGGCCAACACTCTCTCGAACAGCGCTGTGCTCAGCTAGGACTCCGCCCTTTTCGCCACTTTGATTTAAATATGAACTGTATTCAATTGGCATCTCCCAGCCACCAAAATCTGCCAATTTGGCGCCATTACTTTTATGCCACTCATGAAGGGCGGTATTGAGCAAGGTGGTGTTTGATGAATTTTCCATGCGCTAAATCTATCCCGTAAGGTAGCCCCCAAAGCAGCCAACACTATAAATATAAAAAGTTATTACCAGCACTTCATAAGATATTTAAAGGAGAGATGCAATGGCAAAGGTTAAGTTAAACGCCAAGGTAGATTCAGATGTTCTCGTTGTTGGGCTTGGATCATTTAATAAGAAATTGCAGATTGAATCTGGCCCTGCGCAGGTAGACAACACTCAATTGCTAGCTTCCTTAATCGCAATGGGCGCAACAGGTAATGCCGATGAGGTAATCAAGTTGCCAGGCAAGACCACTAAATTAATTATTTTTACTGGTTTGGGTAATTTGGAAAATGGAGTGACTGCTGAAGTTCTACGCCGTGCATCTGGCGCAGCCGCACGATCTCTATCTGGCAATAAAGGTGCAAGTTTTGCATTGCCTCATAAATCTGTAATCGAACTAGCCGCGATTGCAGAAGGTGCTGCTTTAGGTGCTTATACATTTACGGAATTTTTAGGAAGTAAAAAATCAGAGCAAAAGCCACCACTTGCTACAGTTTCGATTGTTAGTAAATTTGCCGAAACAGCGCAGGCAAAAGAGGCAGCAAAGCGAGCTGAAATAATTGCTGAACAAACTGCATTAGTTAGAGATTTGATTAACACTCCACCATCGCACCTAACTCCAGATTCTTTCTGTTTGCGAATGAAAAAAGAGGCTAGTAAATATGGAGTTAAGGTTGAAATCATTACAGATGTTGCACTTCGAAAAGGCGGCTACGGCGGAATTATTGGTGTTGGTCAAGGATCTGCCAATCCCCCACGTTTGCTTCACGTTTCATACACACCAGCAAAAGCTAAAAAGAGATTTGCGTATGTAGGAAAAGGAATTACCTTTGATACCGGCGGGCTTGCACTAAAGCCAGCACTTGGTATGGAAGTAATGAAATATGATATGTCAGGCGCGGCTGCAGTTATTGCATCTGTATTTGTAATTGCGCAACTAAAGCTTCCTATAGCAATAGATGGTTGGGCGCCACTTGCTGAAAATATGGTTAGTGATACGGCAACTCGCCCTTCAGATGTCATAACTATCTACGGTGGAAAAACTGTAGAAGTTTTAAATCCAGATGCAGAGGGCA
>CAEZWN010000019.1_pt1 | contig 12967 bp, 16 predicted proteins | sample 7265001 | NCBI WGS metagenome assembly CAEZWN01 (sample SAMEA6813883, study PRJEB35770) | freshwater metagenome | biome: Freshwater; feature: Freshwater reservoir; material: water | place: Czech Republic | collected 2015-11-04 | depth 0.5m m
AGAGCCCTGAGAAATCGGGGCTCTTTCTATTTGGGTTCCGACTTGTAAATGGAAACATATCCTTAAAGAAGTTGTGGCTGAAACTAGAGCCTCCGACTTATAGGGCGACACTTCTTTTTACCTATAAAATTTAATTTATGGTTTTCCAAATTGTTAATGGCTTGCGCTCTATTGAGTTTGGCAACCCTGGTGAATCTCGCGATAGATTAATTGCTCATATTTTAGATGGAAACAAGCGAGCAACAGCGGGCACTTTGGAATGGGATTATGTTGCAGAGAATGAACCAATTGAGCATGTTGGCGAAAAGTTAGCGGTTATTGATAACCAAAATAGACATATTGCAACAATTCAAGCAACAAGAGTTGAAGTTAAAAGATTTGCAGATGTGCCAGATGAATTTGCATTAGCCGAGGCTGAAGGTGATTTAAATGGGGATGATTTCCGGGCTAGTCATCACAGCTTTTGGTCAAAACTTGGGCTTGAGATAAAAGATGATACCGAGATTGTTCTTGTTTATTTTGATTTAGTGGAAGATCGTCGCAACCTACAACAATAAGAGTTGGTTTTGTAGATGGTTTTATTTAACTTCTAAATTATTTAGATTTCTTCTTTGCAATAATTTCTGCAGACTTAATTCGGTTTGATTCAAATTGATTTGCCTTTGAATCCTTTGGATAACCAATTGCCACACCGCAAAGTAATCGGTAATTCTTAGGGATTTCAAACTCTTTTCTAACAACATCATCCCAAATAGCAGCAGCTCCTTGTGGGCAAGTACCTAGTCCGTGAGCATGCGCAGAGAGGACAAGATTTTCTAACATTAAACCAGCATCATTGGCTGAGAAAATACCAAGGCTTTTGTGGACATAAATAAATAATTCAGTAGGGGCACCAAAGAATTTATAGTTGGCTGCCCACCAATTATCTCGAGCTAATTTATCCTCGCGTGCAATTCCGTAATGAGAATATAGATCTGCGCCTAATCTCATCGCCCTTGGCTTTAAATCCTTTGAATATGGTTTTCCAATTAATCTATTGCTAGTTGGCAATCCATAACGAGTAATTGCAATTCTGATCTTGCCGATCAAACCTTTGCGAAGATTTGTAGATAAGTAAGCCCAGCGTTTACTAAATTCAGTACTGATTCGATCCTTAGAATCCCCAGTTGCAATTGCAATCATAAAGGGGCGAGTGTTAGACCAACTTGGTGCGGTTAATGCATCGGTCAGAATTTGATCAAGTTTTTCTTGGGGGATTGCATCCGGCAAGAAATCACGAGTGGTTCGGCGAGATGCCAAAAACTCTGAAATCTGCTCACTACTTAACTTACTTTTTGATCCCATGATTATGGGCGATTAATTAAAGAATGTAATTATCGCGCCAGCAATTGTGAGGTTAAGTGCATCATTTGTTGTTTCAATTATCCAAACTTTAAGTGACTCTCCGCCAAACAAACGGTGAGAAAGAGAGGAGAACATTGAGATTCCCACACCTAGTGCTAATCCAACCAATGCTCCGCTGAGGATTCCAAAATCTGCATTATTTTTCTGCAAAGAAGTAATAATCACTGCAAGTGTAATTGTCTGTGCTATTACACCCAGGATTGTTCCGCCAAATAACAAGACTGGCTTATTTTGGTTGGTAGTTAATTGACCATTTGCAATACCACGGGCCTTCATCCAAACTGGATAAAAAGTCTTTGGGCCAAACCAAATAGCTCCACTGATAAAGCTAACTAGAAATGCTACAAAAACGCCTACGAAATTAATCTCTGTAAATGTCATTGGGAAATAGTAATTGATGGTTATGCTTTTTCCGTGAAATTCCTTATCTCGGTGATTGATGATCTATCTAATTCTGGAACCCCTGCTGAAATGTCCGCCATTGATGCGTTTAATGATGGTTTAAGGGCAAATAACCAATTCATATTTGCATGGGGATTAGAAGATCCAGCAACAGCAACTGTTATTGATAATCGAAATGGTGCAAATACTGAAACCGGTAAACCACTCTTTGATGCTAAGGAAAATATCAGTGGATTTTGGTTAATTGAGGCGGCAAATCAAGAGAGTGCTAAGAAATTGGCTTATGAGGCATCTAAAGCGTGCAATCGCAAAGTAGAACTTCGCAAGCTCCACGGCAATTAATTAAGCCCTAAGCCACTTCTTGCGTTCTGTAGGTGAGAATTTCTCGATGGAATACCGAAGCATAGTGCGCGGCATTATCGAAACATTCTCTTTAAGGTAATTACGAAGCAGTGGGCCATCCATCTTTCCAACCTCACGAAGCGCCCAACCAACTGCCTTATGAATTAAATCGTGATCATCATTCATAAGTAGATCAGCCATTTCCAAGGTTGGATATGGATCACCTGCACGTTGGAAAGCAAATGTGAAGATTACTGCCATTCGTTTCTCCCAAAGATTTTTACTCTTAGCCAATTTTTTAAGAAATGCCAGAGCAGATTTTTCATTTAATAAATACTTACCCATTCGAACGCCAGTTACATCAATTAAATCCCAATTATTTATATGACCCGCTTTTAATTGTTTGATATAAAAATCAAATAATCTCTTTTGAGTTGCCCTAGATTGAGCTTTTTCAAACTGTGCTACCAAGATAAGTAGCCCACAAAAGCGAACCTCGTGATAAATCGATTCCGTTAATTTCTTTATCTCGGCAATGGGCAAATCCTTGTATTTCTTTGCAATTATTCGATTCTGCGGAACCATTACGCCAAGAAAGATGTCACCTTCAGCGTAATCACCGGGACCGGTTTTAAAGAACCACTGCAGATCCTTTGCTTTGCGCGGGTTGGATACTGAGCGAAGTTCAGAAATTACAGTTTTTGCATTTTCCATAAATTAATAATATTAGAAAATCCTTGGTGCTAGCCTGATCACATGAGTTTGGAAGCATTAAGGCACTCTGAAGTTCTTGCACCCTTCTTCTTTTTAATTGGTTTGCAACTTCGTAATGAAATCACCCACATTAAAGAGATTCTCTTGCCTAGCTTTGCAGCAATTGGCGGCATGGTTATACCTGCTGGAATTTATCTAGTAATAAATAGTGGCAGCGATAATCAAGATGGATGGCCGCTGGTGATGCCCACAGATATTGCATTGGTGATGATTGTGGTTTTGCTGCTTGGCAAAAGAGTTCGGGTTGAATTAAAAACTTTCTTATTGGCACTAGCTGTTGCAGATGATTTACTATCCATAGTTGTACTTGGAGCTAAATACTCTGGCGAGTTAAAACCAACTGAAGTTTTAGCAAGTATTGGTGCAGTTTTATTGGGCGCTGCTATCGGAAAAGTGCCATTTGAGAATGCATTTACTACTTTTGTAAATTACTTGATTTTGCCAGCTTATGTAATAGCAAATCTTTGGCCAACAATTTCTGGTAATTTTGAGTTAAGTTCTGAGCTTGGTAATTCGATAGTAATGTCAAGAGTGGTTGGTAAATTGTTGGGAATTACACTCTTTGCCATTATTGCTATGAAATTATTTAAGTTGCCAAGTAATTTACGGCTTTCAGAGATTGCAGGGGGCGGGGCATTAGCTGGAATGGGGCTTGCTGTTTCCTTAATGATTGCCAACTTAAGTTTTGCCAGCGAAATTGCGCTAGATCAAGTCAGATCTGGCTTGTTAATTACAGCTGTGTTCTCAGCAGTAATTGGTTCGCTAATATTGATACTGAGCAATAGAAAGCAGGGATTAAATGTGTAGTCGGGTTACATGTAATAAATGCGGAAAGGCAACTTGGTCTGGTTGCGGTGAACATATCGAGTACGCACTTTCTGGAGTTGCAATTGCTGATAGATGTGCCGGACATGAAGGTTCTGATGATTCTTCAAATAAGTCCTCACTTCTGGGAAAGTTGTTTGGTAAAAAGTAATTACTTTGAATATTCAAATTGTTGAACCAAAATCCTCAGAGGCAGCTCGCTTACGTGAAATTAGATTACAAGCACTAAAAGATGCCCCATACGCCTTTGGCGCTGATTATCAAAAAGAGTCTGAGAGAGATTTAAATTACTGGCAAGGTTATTTAGACAATACAAATTGGTGTATTGCAGTTGATCAAGGTAAAGATATTGGTTTACTTGCAGTTGATTTAGCTGATGCTGATCGTGGTAGTGATTGTTGGATGTCTAGTTGGTGGCTAGCAGATCAATATCGTGGTCAGGGAATTCCAAAATTAATGCTGGGTTGGCTAGATCAACTTTGCAAAAATAAAGGTTGGAGCAAACAAGGTCTTGGTGTTTGGCCGGAAAATGAAAGAGCCATCGCTGCATATTTGAAGTTGGGATTTATTAAAGGACCGGCGCCACTGCCAAGCAGATCACGACCAGACAAAATGTATTTACCAATGTATCGAAATCTGCCACTTTAATTAGTAAAAAACATAGGATAATCTCATGGCAAAACGTGAAGTAGATGCATATTTCGCTGCGCAACCTGAACCACAGCGCAAGTTATTAAAAGAGATGCGCAAAATAATTCTAGAGATTGAACCTGATTTAAAGCAGGTAATCTCATATGGAATTCCAGCTTTTAAATTAGATAAAGATGTTGTCTGCGGATTGGCTGCTAGAAAAAATGGTTGTTCTTTTTATCCATTTAGTGGATCCGTACTGGAAGCACTTCGCGCAGATTTGAAGGATTTCTCACAAACCAAGAGCGCGCTTCACTTTGATAAGCCACTATCAAAAACTTTGGTGCGTAAATTGATGAACCAACGCCAGGTTCAGATAATGGTCAAGAAAAAACGCAAGTAGCGCTTTATCATTCAGGTATGGCTAAAGCACTCAAAGGTAAAGCGGCCAAAAAATCTAACTGCGCTGTTACTAATGGCGAGGTTGATTTAGCAAAGTATGAAAAATTAGATGTTGAGTGGCGCCAGATTGGGCTAGCTGCGCCAGCCCGCCGAGCCTTGGTAGATGCCAAGTTATTAAAAGTTTCAGATCTTCGAAAGATCTCAGCAGATGAATTAGAAAATCTGCACGGGATGGGTAAGAGCGCAATTGCCAGAATCAAGGTAATTATGAACGGCAAAAAAATTAAGTTTCGACCATGATCAAAACCTCGGTACGTTTCATTAATTTATTTGTAAAACGTAAGGCGTGGATTCGCAGAGTAATAGTTGCCAGCTTGGCCTCAGCAACGGCGTGGATTGTTGGAGATCAATTAGTTCCAAATGGCGGATTAGTAGCAGCAATTGTTTGTGCACTAAGCATTCGTATCTCACTTTATAAATCAGTACGAGAAGGATTTGGACAAATTATTGGAACTGCCATTGGCGCCAGTGTCGCTCTACTTACTGTGCACTACTTTAACTTTGGATTCATCGCAGTTGGCGCAACAGTGTTTCTCTGTTCGGTAGTTGCGCGAGGACTTCGGTTGGGTGAAGTGGCATCAGTTAACGTGCCAGTTACAGCTTTAATTGTTATCGGTCCTGGCTTAAGCGGCAGCACAGCAACTCATAGACTTTCATCAACATTAATTGGCGCAGCAATTGCAATTGTTTTCTCATACTTTTCTCACGCAAAAACACCAGCCGGGCGCACCATTGATCAAATTTCTAGAATTGGTAAAAAATCAGCAGAGTTACTTATTGAGATGTCAGAAGGTGTTGCATCCTCTTTTACTCAAAAACAAGCTGGTAATTGGTTAGCAAAAGCCAGATTGTTAGTTGAGGAGATTCCAGATTTAAGATCACAAGCGATTGAAGCCCGCGAATATGCAAAGTGGTCACCGTTGGTGGAAGAGCAAGAAGCTGATGCGCTTTATGTAAGTGGAGTTGCTATTGAACACATGGTGGTTCAGGTGCGAACGATTGCCAGAAGATTATTTGATGCCAGCCAAGATAAAGCTCGGATTGACATTGTGAATCGGGCAATTGCGCATGCATTATCTGCGACCAGTGTGGCAATTAGCGAAAAGATTGAATTAATTAAATTACCTGAACATGATCATGCAAAAGATGGCATCGCAGAGGAGTTACAACAAGTTGCTGATAATTTAACAGAGGAGTTAATTCTTCGAAATCAGCAATTGCCACGAGATCAATTTGTGCGTTGTATTTCTCTGGTTTCGGCGATCAGTATTATCGCCGCTTCACTTGATGAATCATCACCTGCCCTTAGAAATGTGAAGACACCAGAGGATGCGAGTTCGCAACCGATTATGGGATATTCACCAATTACCAAAACCTCTAAGTGGAGCAAGCGAATGTGGATAGCAACTCGAAAATTCTTACTAAGATAATCTAAATCAAAGGAGCAAATATGGATCTGCAACAGGTAGCAAAAGATTATGAAGCAGCAACAAAATCATTTTTAGATGCCGTTGCCAGCTTTCCAAAGGCTGATCTTGATAAAGCGAAGAAGGATGGCTGGAATGCTCGTCAGATAATTCACCACTTAGCAGATAGTGAATCCCAAAGCTGCGCCAGATTAAGAAGATTAATTGCCGAACCAGGAACTACTATCCAAGGTTATGATGAAAATAAATGGGCCGGCTCTGATGTATTGGGATATAAGGAGCTACCAATTGAAAGTTCATTGGCGTTATTTAAGGCCTCCAGAGATGCATCTTTAACAATTATTAAACGGTTAACACCAGAGTTATTAAATAACACTGGCACACACACCGAATCAGGAGAGTACACAGTTAAGAAATGGCTTGATGGTTATACGCGCCATCCCAAGGATCACGCAGAGCAGTTGTTAGCCGATTAATTCGGCGTTGCTGTACTTTCGTTGTGGATGAGTACAAATCTCATCTGTCATTTTCTCTGCGCAATTTCCACAAAGTAGATTTAATGAATTACATGGCACCTTAGGGCAATCGTAGAAACGATAAGCAGGTGCGTCACATTTCTCACACTTTGCAATCTTCTTTGATTTTTCGCTGAACTCAATCGACATTCGATTATCAAAGGTATAAAGCGAGCCTTCCCAATGACTGTCATCACGATACTTTTGTCCGTATGTAAATATGCCGCCATCAATTTGATAAACCTCTTTAAAGCCACGATTTTTCATAACTGCAGATAAAACTTCACAACGAATTCCACCCGTGCAGTAAGTTACTACTGGCTTCTCTTTTAAGTGATCGTATTTTCCGCTTTCAATCTCAGTTACAAAATCTCTTGAAGTTTCTACATTTGGAACAACTGCATTCTTAAACTTTCCAACCTTAGCTTCATAAGAGTTTCGACCATCAAAGAAGACCACATCTTCACCACGTTCTGCTACCAACTTATCTACTTCAAATGGCTTTAGATGTACGCCACCATTTACGACACCATTTTCATCAACTTTAATTTCATCTGGATGACCAAAGGCAACTAATTCTTGGCGAACCTTCACACTTAACTTTGGAAAATCATTTCCTGTTCCATCAGACCACTTGAATTTGATTTTGTTAAAACCGCTATAGCTTTTAGTTTGCTTAATATATTTCTTTAGATCCTCCATATTTCCACCTAATGTGCCATTGATGCCATGAGGTGAAACGATTACACGACCAGTTAAATTCAAAGATTGACATAAATTTTTCTGCCATACCTTTATCGCTTCCGGATCTTTCAGCGGCGAAAAGCCGTAATAAAGAATTACCTTAGGAAGATCCATGTTCTAATTTTAGAGCCCAGTTAGCTGGCGCTACTCCGCCAGATTTACGCTCAAGGGCGCAGAGATAACCCATGGGATCACCCGAAAAAGGGTGAATAAAACTTGTTGGATCCCCCTTTTAGGATCACCCTTTAGGCATGGAAAAATCGAAAAAGGGTGAGGAACCTACAGGGGTTCGCGATGTTTCCTTAGGCGCTCTAGAGGCTCTGATGCAAGGCGCTGATGCCCAAGTAATTTTTGATTTACTAATTTCAAATGCACGTCAATTAGCTGCAACGGGTCAGGGTCAACAACTAATAAAAATGGCACCTTACATGGGTGATGAATCTGAAAGTGGTTTAGCAATCAGACGTGGATTTGTAATGCTAGGACATTTAGTAGATCTTGATTTTGACACTGCCGAAGCTTTAGCAAATCAACTTTATGAAGAAGAAAAGAAAAATCCGGTTTATGATTTCTTAGAGAAAATAACTAATTATGTATTTGCCGCAAGTGCATTTGCACGTGGTGATTTAACAAAAACTCTGCAATCTATCGATGGTGCCTTGAATGCTCCGATAATAACCTCCGACTTAGGTGATGCCGATAAAATAAATTTAATTAGATTGCGAAGTTCAGTACTGATGTTGCTATCAGATGATTCCGCGCTAGAAGTACAACTCGAAGGTGCTACAAAGATCGCTGATGAAAGTAATCAAGGCGATTATGGAATTCACCTGATGGCCATAAAAGCAATGTTATTTCATGAAAAAGGAGAATTTATAAAAGCTGCAGAGCTTGCTAAATCCGTTATAACAAGCTCTGAAGTTTATGGATATACCGGAGTCACCTCAGCAATGGATTGTAAATGGGTTTTGGCTCGATGCACCATTTCATTTGGAAAGCTAGATCAAGCAATCGAACTGCTTGAAGAGTTAAAAACAGAAGCAGAAAAGAGCAAAATTTATACCTGGTATGTCACAGCCGAATCAATGATCTTAAGGATTTTAACTGAACTAACCAGAATTCGGGAAGCACTTGATCGATCAATAAATCTTCGAAATTATATAACTAAATTCCCAAAACAATATGATCTTAGTTGGATGGCAGATGTTGGCGAACTTTATATTAGATATCGACTAAATGATTTAAATCGAGCTAAAGAAATTGCGGCAAGAACTCCAAGAATTTATTATGTAAATCAAATAATTGAAGCAATGGAAGCGGCAAAAGGTAAAGAGTTTACAAAAGAACAGGTAATGCAATTAAGTGAAGATTCGCCAAGGAAAAAACTTTGGAAGTACTTGTATCTTTCAGAGTTCCCAACATCCAAAGATTTTTCGCCCAAGCAGTGCATGAAAATTGCGTTAGAAGTTGGTGAACTTACTGGAGCAAGAGATATTTTCATGCGCCAAGGAAATCACCACCATAATTTGATTTTTCAGATCGCCAATGAAGAGCCTTCACTTTTTCTTGAGGAACTAAGCAGAGATTGCCTAAAGCGAATTAAGTTACGAAATGAGTCACAGTTAGAGAATGAAGAGTCTCTTACCTCTAGAGAATTACAAGTATTAAAGCATCTAGCTACAGGCAAATCTATAAATCTAATCGGCGCAGAGTTGCATATTTCGCAAAATACGATGAAAACTCACCTTAGAAATATTTACCGAAAAATGGGAGTTGATGGCAGAAAAACAGCGGTATTAAAAGCTCAGGAAAGTTTTTTAATTTAAAGATAAAACTTTTGATTCAATTTTGGCACAACAGTATTCCAGCCAAGTTGGGAATTAATTTTCTCTGCCATCGCTGCACTTGATGCGGGTTCGCCGTGAACAATAAAGGTATGTGTTGGTGCCGTTTTGTTGGTTCCTAGCCATTCACATACCTCATCTGCATCTGCATGCACAGATAACCCTTGTATCTGAACTATTTCAGCAAATACTGAAACTTGCTTGCCATGCATCTTTACCGATTTTGCTCCTTCAACAAGTGCGCGACCACGTGTTCCCTCGGCTTGATAACCAATCAAAATTACAGCGTGCTCAGAATGTGGCAACATATTTTCTAAATGGTGAACTACTCGACCGCCAGAGCCCATTCCACTTGCGGAAATAATAATGCAGCTTTTGCTTGGATCATTTAGTGCTTTAGATTCTTCAACAGTTTCAGCACCTTTTAGATTTCCAGGATTAAATGGATCATCAAATTTAACTGAATCTAGTAACTCCTGCTTAATATCAGTAGATCCATTTTGCATCGCCATTTTGTAGATATTTAAAGAGGCTAGTGCCATTGGAGAATCTACAAAAATTGGCAGATTAGGAATCTTATTTTCTTTAACTAACCGCTTGAGAATCATCAAAATTACCTCGGTACGATCTACTGCAAATGCCGGAATTAAGATCGAACCATTTCGTTGTACACATTTGTTTATAGTTTGCTCAAGTAAGAACTGCGTATCTTCATGTTTGCGATCACCATAAGTTGATTCCATAATCACAGCATCTACCGCACCTGAAACCATTGGATCTGGTGGATTTAGTAATGGGTGTTGAGATCTTCCTAAATCACCAGAGAAAACAATTCGTTTTCCATCGAGTAATACTTCAACAACGCTTGATCCCAAGATATGACCACTTCGGTGAAAGGTTGCCGAAATACTTGGCGCGATCTCAACCTGTTCATGAAATTTAATTGGTGCAAACTTAGTTATTGTTTTATTGGCATCTTCTAAATTATAAAGTGCTTCAGGTTTTTCATGTTTTGAGTAACCCTTTTTCTCAGCGTATTTAGCATCCTCCATTTGAATGCGGGCGGAGTCGCGAAGCACGATTTCCACTAACTTTGCAGTGTCTTGAGTTAAATAGATTTTGCCATTAAATCCATCACGAACTAATCGAGGCAAATATCCTGAATGATCTAAATGTGCATGCGTAATGATGATGGCATTTATCTCAGCTGGATTAATGGGAAATGGCTCCCAGTTTTTAAGTCTTAGCTCCTTAAGACCTTGAAACATTCCAGCTTCTACTAATAATTTGAAATTATCAGTTTCTAGTAAAAACCTGGAACCAGTTACAGATTCCACGCCACCTAAAAAGGTGATCGTGTGGGTAGACACTTACTTAAATCTTAAAAACTGGTCGGACTGGAAGTCCGGCATTTAAGTAAGCAGCATCAATTAACTGCATCTGTTTAAAAGCATCCTGCGCATCAGTCTTAAATGGTTTTCCTAAATCAACTGCATCGGCAAAGGCCATTAATTGATGAGTGTAGGTTGAAAGAGTTCCAAGGTGTTCGGTGCGCGCAGTTGCATTAACGGTAATAACTACTCGATCATCCCAACCAGAAACAACACAATTTGGCACATGAATAGAGCCTTTACTTCCGGTAATAGTTAGGGGAGCGTCAAAGGCTGGAGATTCAAAATCACCCTTTGCATAAGCCTTAACGCCATTTGGATATTGCAATTGCACATTTAACTTTGTGTCAATATCATTTTTTGCAGCATTTACCTCAGTGCTTAAAACAGTTGGCTCACCGCCGGTAATTAAATTACAAATCATGCGCTGAGAATGAAGTGAGTAACAACCAACATCCATTAATGATCCGCCCGCTAAATCAAATTGCAGACGCAGATCAGTTGGATCTGGCATTGGAATAATCAATGCCGACTCCACCTTAGTTACTTCGCCGATTTCACCAGATTTAACTACTTCCAACGCGCGTTGAAAAACTGGGTGGTAGTAATAATGAAAACCCTCCATAAATACTTTGCCGGTTTTTGCAACAACTTGGGCAACCTCATTTGCCTCAGCAGCATTTGATGCAGAAGGTTTCTCACTTAATACATGTTTACCTGCTTGCAATGCGCGAATATTCCAAGGCCCATGTGCTCCGTTGTGCAGGGCGTTATAAATAACATTAATCTCTGGATCATCTAATAAATCTTGGTAATTTCCGTAGACACCTTCTACTTGATGTTGTTTGGCAAACTCTTCAGCTTTTTTGATATCTCGCGATGCAACTGCGACTAAGCGATGGCCAGTTGCATGAGCAGGAGCAACGATGGCACTTGGGGCAATTCGGGCGGCGCCCAGAATTCCGATTTTAAGTGGTGTGCGGGCTGAGTTTGTAGATGAGTTCATAAGGCTTACCTTATAGATTTAACCCATGATTGCCATACTGGACATAATCGCAACCTTTGCTTTTGCCTTGGTAGGAGCGCGCATAGCTGCAGATCGCCGAATGGATTACGGCGGAATTTTATTAATTGCAACTGTTGCATCATTAACCGGCGGATCACTTCGTAATTTGTTCTTAGGCGAGCGCCCGATCTGGTTGCAACAACCTTGGTACTTCCTATCAATTTTGCTGGCGGTGGCAATCACAATTGCACTTCGAATTACCCGCCCCGTTGGAAAAGTTGTTTTAGCCATGGATACATTGGGTTTAGCGGTAGCTGTTGTTTCGGGCGTGCAATATTCATTAGACCATTACGCACCAAGTTTTGCCGCAGTAATTTTGGGAGTTCTAACAGCGGTAGCAGGTGGCTTGTTGCGCGATGTGCTTTGCCAAGTAGAACCAGTTTTGTTGCATCGCGAAACAATAGGAACTGCATGCACAGTAGGTGCTTTGGTTTATGTCTTAATCGAACCGACCAGCTTGCCTAATGGGGCGGTGGCGCTAATTTCTGGCGCGGTAATTGTTTTAGTGCGCTCGCTTTCAATTCAAAAAGGTTGGAATCTGCCCAAAGTTAAGTAAATTAAAAGTAGTTGAAATTTCAACTATCTGCTAAGGTATGGATATGACCAAGCAACCTGCACTTTATATCGGCCACGGAGCACCGTTATTACTTGATGATCCAATTTGGTCCGGGCAGCTTGCAAATTGGTCAGCAAAGTTAGATCGTCCAACTGCAATATTAATTGTTAGTGCGCATTGGGAATCAGCGCCTTTAACGATTGGCTCAACTACGGCTGGCACACCGCTTATTTATGATTTTGGTGGCTTTGATCCGAAGTACTACAACCTGCAATATAAAGCACCTGGCGCACCTGATTTAGCTGATCGCATCAGCAAAATCATGGGAGAAACCGTTCATCAAGATCCAAATCGGGGATTAGATCATGGCGCATATGTGCCACTTCTTAAGATGTTTCCAGATGCAGATATTCCAGTACTTCAAATGTCTATTCCAACCTTTGATCCAGAAAAATTATTTGCATTAGGAAAACGATTGGCACCACTGCGTGATGAAGGCGTATTAATTATTGGCTCTGGCTTTTTAACTCATGGCTTGCCATTTTTAAAGGAGTTTCGAATCGAGGCAACAGCACCTGGTTGGTC
>CAEZWN010000026.1_pt1 | contig 10217 bp, 10 predicted proteins | sample 7265001 | NCBI WGS metagenome assembly CAEZWN01 (sample SAMEA6813883, study PRJEB35770) | freshwater metagenome | biome: Freshwater; feature: Freshwater reservoir; material: water | place: Czech Republic | collected 2015-11-04 | depth 0.5m m
CCGATGTAATTTGGGCAGCACGTGTTTCAACTGCTGGCGATAAATCCTTAGAAGATGTTGGCGCAGATGCTGCTAAATCTGAAGGTTTAATTAATTACTTAGCTCGCGAACGTCACGGTTCACCTTTTGAACATACATCAATGACATTTTTTATCTCTGCACCAATATTTGTCTTCCGTGAGTTTATGCGCCACCGCATCGCTTCCTACAACGAGGAGAGCGGTCGCTATCGTGAACTTCGTCCTGTGTTTTATGTGCCAAGTAAGGATCGTAAATTAGTTCAAGTTGGTAAGCCCGGCTCATACTCATTTATTGAAGGCACAACCGAGCAGTATCAAATGACAGTTGATGCAATTAAAGAGACTTGCACACTTGCCTATGAAAATTATCAAAAGATGTTAACTGCAGGTGTTGCTCGTGAAGTAGCTCGCGCAGTATTGCCAGTAACCCTTTACTCATCGATGTATGTGACGATGAATGCTCGTGCGTTAATGAACTTTTTATCTCTTCGCACAGCACGTGAAGGTTCACACTTTCCGTCATACCCACAACGTGAGATCGAGATGGTGGCTGAGAAGATGGAAGCAGAGTTTGCCAAGTTAATGCCGATTACATACGGGGCATTTGAAAAATCTGGCCGAATCGCTCCGTAAGGAGATCGGCAAACAAGGTAGCCTTAGCGCATGCAAATCACTCCACCATTTGGTCGGTTACTTACCGCCATGGTTACTCCCTTTAGTAAATCAGGGGAGATTGATTGGGCAGGTGTAGAAAAGATTGCAGCACATCTTGTTGCAACAGGTCATGATGGCATTGCAGTAAATGGCACCACTGGTGAAGCACCAACTACAAGTGATGATGAAAAAGATCAAATAATTAAAGCGGTTCGCGGCGTTGTTGGCGATAAAATAAAAATTGTTGCAGGTGCTGGAAATAATGAAACTTCACATTCTGTTGAACAAGCAAAACGTGCTGCTAAAGCTGGCGCCGATGCCTTGTTGGTAGTAACTCCTTATTACAACAAACCACCGCAAGCCGGAATTGCTGCGCACTTTACAGCGATGGCAGATGCCACAGATTTACCAGTGATGATGTATGACATTCCTGGACGTACCGGTGTGGAAATTGAAAGTGACACAATTGTTAAATTAGCAGAACATAAAAATATTGCAGCACTTAAGGATGCCAAAGGTAATCCGGCTGCCACCTCTTGGGTAATTAAGAGATCTGGCATTGCTGTTTATTCCGGTGATGATATTTTGAATTTACCACTGCTTTCAGTTGGCGCTGTTGGTTTTGTTTCAGTTTGTGGTCACACTGTTGGCGCAGATTTAAAGGCGATGTTAAATGCCTGGTTTGCCGCAGATGCCAATAAGGCACTTGAGATTCATCAAAAATTACTTCCAGTATTTACTGGCACATTCCGCACACAAGGTGCGATTCTGACAAAGGCGGCCCTTAATTTAATGGGATTACCTGGCGGATTTACAAGATTGCCACTTGTCGATGCAACTGATGCGCAGATTGCGCAGTTGAAGTTGGATCTGCAAGCAGGCGGCGTTAACTTAAAGTAACTTAATGAATCATCCCCATCCCGGTCTGCCATATCCTGCAAAATTAGCTAAGAAAACTCTGCGCATCGTTGCGCTAGGTGGTCTTGGTGAGATCGGTCGCAACATGACCGTCTTTGAGTATGAAGGCAAATTATTAATAGTTGATTGTGGTGTTTTATTTCCAGGTGATGATCAACCCGGCATTGATTTAATTTTGCCAGATTTTTCATACATAAAAGAGCGCATGAATGATATTGAAGCGGTCTTTTTAACCCACGGACATGAAGATCATATTGGCGCACTTCCTTATCTATTGCGTGAGCGAAGTGATATCAAAATTATTGGCTCAAAATTAACATTGGCATTTGTTGAACCTAAATTAAAAGAGCGCAAAATTACCGCACCACTTCATGTTGTAAAGGCTGGTGAAAGTTTAGGAGTTGGTCCATTTACATTGGAGTTTGTACAAGTAAATCACTCAATCCCGGATGCGTTAGCGGTAGCCATTAAAACTCCTGCTGGCGTTATTTTGCATACTGGTGATTTTAAGATGGACAAGATGCCACTTGATGAAAAGGTTACTGATTTAGAAACCTTTGCTCGACTTGGCAAAGAGGGTGTGGATCTGTTTTTAACTGATTCCACCAATGCAGATGTTCCAGGATTAACCGTTGCTGAAAAAGATATTTATCCAGCACTGCAAGAGGCAATCAGCAAAACTCCAAGAAGAGTTGTTGTTACCTCATTTGCATCCCATGTACACCGAATTCAACAAGTATTAACAGCTGCTAATGCTGCCAATCGTAAAGTGGCATATGTTGGCCGCAGCATGGTGCGCAATATGAAGTTAGCGGAGGATCTTGGTTACTTAAAGGTGCCAAATGGCTTGGTTGTTGATTACAAAGATATTGATAATTACGGGGACAAGATTGTTTTGATTTGCACTGGTTCACAAGGTGAACCACTTGCCGCGCTTTCTCGAATTGCCAATGGTGATCATGAAATCCGAGTTGGCAAAGGCGACACCGTGGTGATGGCATCCTCTTTAATTCCCGGGAATGAAAAATCGGTATACCGGGTAATTAATGAATTAACTAGATTTGGTGCGCATGTAGTTCATAAAGGAAATGCATTAGTGCACGTATCAGGACATGCATCTGCTGGTGAGTTACTGCATTGCTATGAAGTAGTTAAGCCAAAAAATGTTTTGCCAGTACATGGTGAGTGGCGACATATGCGAGCAAATGCCGATCTTGCAATGCAATCTGGATTAGCAGAACACAATGTTGTAATTGCCGAAAATGGCATCACAGTTGATGTGGCAGATGGTCATGCTGACATCTCTGGTTCTGTGCCATGTGGTTACATTTATGTTGATGGTCAAACCGTTGGTGAAATTACCGAATCATCATTAAAGGATCGTCGAATTCTTGGCGAAGAAGGATTTATTTCAGTTGTCGTTGCGATTGATTCGCAAAGTGGAAAAATTGTGGCCGGCCCAGATATTCATGCTCGTGGATTTACTGAAGATAAAACATTATTTGATGATGTAAAAGGTGATATTGAAAAAGCATTAGCGAAAGCAGTTGCCGGTGGCTTCAATGGCACACATCAACTTTCACAAGTAGTTCGTCGAACAATTGGTAGTTGGGTTGGCGAAGAACATCGCCGAAAACCAATGATCATTCCACTAGTTATTGAGGTCTAGACAATAGGCTTAGCCACATAATGGCTAGATCACGTGGAAGAGCACGCAGTAAGAAAAGCAGCAATCCTGGTAGCGGGTTTGTGCGCGCACTTTTTTCTGCGATCGGTTCATTGTGGCGTTTACTTGCCAAAGCTTTAGGTAGTGCAACTCGTTTTGTTTTTAGGGGAGCACAAGAGTTAGATCCAACCCACCAACGAGATGGCATTGCATTCTTTCTTTTTATTTTGGCATTAATAGCAGCTGCTGGCACTTGGTTTGGTTTAGATAATTTTGCCGGTCATGCCACCTACTCATTTTTATATGGTGGCGTTGGTCGACTAGCGCTACTAACACCACTTATCTTTGTTTACTTTGCTTATCGATTATTTAAAGCACCTGATGAATCAAATGAAACTGGTCGCATCACTATTGGAACATTGCTATTAGTTATCAGTACTACTGCGCTTTTGCACCTACTTAATGGTTCAACTGGAACTGGTGCAACCGCAATGCGACATGGCGGCGGCTGGATTGGATATGGTGTTTCTAAGCCATTAGTTGCACTTGTTACCAATATTTTGGCCGTTCCTATTTTGTTAATTATTTTCCTATTTGGCTTACTTGTTATTACCAAAACCCCAGTAAGTAAATTATTTAGCAATATCGCCCGAGTATTTGCACTTGGTGGCGCCGGTATTGCCAAGGCAAAAGAGAAGCGAGCGGCAAATGCAGTTGAAGAGTTTGAGGTAAGTGACACCCCGCCATTTGAATCTCCACTTGTAAAGGATTTAGTTGCTGAGTTCGAAGATGAAGAAGATGATGGCGAGTACGAGGCAGAGCAACTTGATTACTCAGTGGAGCTAGCTGATTTTGATGCAGTAACGCAAGCAATCCCAAGAGCGGTGAAGCCAATTAAAAGTGAGGCTGTGCGGCCACAACAATTATTACTTACAGCAGATACCGTTTATGAATTACCCAGCATGGATTTGCTGCGCGCAGGGCCTGCTTCTAAAGGAAAATCAAAAGCTAATGAAGCAGTTGTTGCTGCATTGAAACAAGTTTTTGATCAATTCTCAGTTGATGCCCAAGTATCTGGATTTATGCGCGGGCCAACTGTTACAAGATATGAAGTAGAGCTTGGCCAGGGTGTAAAGGTTGAAGCGATTAGTGCACTTTCAAAAAACATTGCATATGCCGTAGCAAGTGGTGAGATTCGCATACTTTCTCCTATTCCTGGTAAATCTGCAGTTGGTATTGAAATTCCAAACTCAGATCGCGAAATTGTGGCGGTGGGTGATGTGCTTCGTTCACCAGTTTCGGGAAATGACACTCATCCGATGTTGATTGCACTTGGTAAAGATGTTGAGGGCGCCTTCTTATGTGCCAACTTAGCCAAGATGCCGCACTTATTAGTTGCAGGTGCAACTGGTGCTGGTAAATCTTCGATGATTAACTCATTAATTATCTCAATTCTGATGCGCGCTACGCCAGATGAAGTGCGCATGGTGATGATTGATCCAAAGCGAGTTGAGTTAACAAATTATGAAGGCGTGCCCCATTTAATTGCGCCAATTATCACTAACCCCAAGAAGGCAGCGGATGTTTTATCTTGGGTAGTACGTGAGATGGATATGCGATATGACGATCTATCTGCATTTGGTTTTAGACATATCGATGATTTCAATAAGGCGGTAAAGAGTGGCAAGTTAACCGCTCCTGCTGGAAGCGAACGAGTCCTAGAGCCATATCCATACTTATTAGTAATTGTTGATGAGCTTGCAGATTTAATGATGGTGGCGGCGCGTGAGGTTGAAGAGAGCATTGTTCGAATTACGCAATTAGCTCGTGCTGCCGGAATTCACTTAGTACTTGCAACACAACGACCATCTGTAGATATTGTTACTGGATTGATAAAAGCAAATGTGCCTTCCCGATTATCTTTTGCCACATCATCACTTGCCGACTCCAGAGTTATTTTAGATACACCTGGTGCTGAAAAATTAGTTGGTCAAGGCGATGGCTTGTTCTTACCGATGGGTGCAAGTAAAGCAGTACGTATTCAAGGAGCTTATATTTCAGAGCGCGAAATTGAAGCGGTGGTAAATCATGTTAAAGGACAGTTGCAACCGGTTTACCGAATTGATTTAAATGCGCCAATTAAACCTAAGATGATTGAAAATGATATTGGCGATGATATGGATCTATTGTTACAAGCAATTCAATTAGTAGTCTCTACACAATTTGGCTCCACATCAATGTTGCAACGAAAACTTCGAATTGGTTTTGCAAAGGCTGGGCGGTTAATGGATTTAATGGAGAGCCGTGGAATTGTTGGACCAACTGAAGGTTCTAAAGCCAGAACGGTTTTAATAACTGCCGAACAGATGCCAGATGTGCTCGAGCAATTACAGGGGCATGAATAGTTTCTGAGGGGTTATCCTTAGGGTGAACTGAAAAATTCACGCCTGTCATACATTAAGTTCACCTAAAAAGTATTGGGTGATACCCACTTTCGGACTTACGCTTAGACCCTTATCACCCCTACCGAAAGGGTTAACCCTTGTCTGAAATTTCTCAACTGCGCGCAGCACGTGAAGCTGCCGGCTTAACAGTTGAGCAAGTTTCTAAAAAAACAAATATTCGTATTGGCGTGATTGAAGATTTAGAAAAGAATTCAGTTGAAGTTTGCGGAGGCATTGCTTATGCCCGTGGACATATCAGATCAATTGCCCGCGTAATTAAAGCTGACGGGGATTTGTTAGTTGCTGAAATCGAAGCAGCGCAAGGTACAGAGTCTCGCAAAATTATTGATCGACTTTATGACAACAATGTGGCAGATCGTCCGAAAGAGAAGAAGGTAATGAAGTTCAGTACCTTGGCCGGAGTTGCTGCAAGTATTCTAGGAATTGGTTTTGTTGTAACCATTGCATTAAATAATGCATCAACAACAAGTAATAAGGTTGAAATAACACCTAGTGAATCTGCTTCTCCGTCATCAACTGCTTCACCAGTAACCAGCACCGGCGTAAATTTACTTTTATCCGGTGTTGGTGGTAAAACATGGATTGGAATTAAAAACTCAAAGGGTGAGCAAGTATTTGATGGTCAGATAAAATCTGGTGAGACACAGAGCTTTACCGATTCACAGTCATTAAATGTGACTATCGGAAATGCATCGGCAGTAAAAGTGACATTAAACGGATCTGATCTTGGCGTAGCTGGTGGTTATGGTGAGGTAGTTCGCTTTAATTACACCCCAACTGGTGCTGTTAAAGAGTAATCAAGAGTAAATAAAATTACCCCGCTACACTTAGCGGATTGTGGCAAATCTAGAGAGTAAAACCCGAACCGTTGCTTTAGTAACACTAGGTTGTGCTCGAAATGAGTCAGATTCAGAGGAGCTAGCAGGCCGCTTAGCCGCCGATGGTTGGCAATTAGTCTCTGATCCGGCTTTAGCTGAGATTGCAGTAATTAATACTTGTGGTTTTATTGAAAGTGCTAAAAAAGATTCAGTTGATGCATTACTTGAGGCACATTCACTCAAGGGCAATGGCGTAACTAAAGCGGTAGTAGCAGTTGGTTGCATGGCAGAGCGTTATGGAAATGAGTTAGCAACGGCGCTGCCAGAAGCTGATGCAATTTTAGGTTTTGATGATTACATCGATATCTCTCAGCGCCTTTCGACAATTATTGATGGTGGCAAGATTGCAACACATGCACCTAAAGATCGCCGGGCATTACTTCCAATTGCACCAGCTGATCGAGCCGCGGAAAAGGTATTGGCGCCAATTGGCCAAGTACTTCGCAAGCGCTTAGATAACGCTCCAGTTGCCCCACTTAAGATTGCAAGTGGCTGCGATCGCAGATGCGCATTTTGCGCAATTCCATACTTTCGAGGCTCCTTTGTTTCCCGCCGGCCAACTGAAATTATTGATGAGGCTAAGTGGCTTGCCGATAATGGTGTTACCGAACTTTATTTAGTTAGCGAAAATACAACTAGCTATGGCAAGGATTTTGGTGATCTAAAGTTGATGGAGAAAATGCTGCCGGATCTAGCCAAGATCGATGGCATAGAACGGATTCGCCTTTCATATCTACAACCAGCTGAAGTTCGTCCATCATTGCTGCAAGCAATGGTTTCGGTAGATAAAGTTTTGCCTTACTTTGATCTTTCTTTCCAACATGCCAGTGGAGATTTACTTCGCAGAATGCGCCGCTTTGGTGATGGCGAAAAATTCCTGCACTTAATTACCCAAATTCGTGCACTTTCGCCAAATGCTGGAATTAGATCTAACTTTATTGTTGGTTTTCCGGGCGAGAGTGATGCCGAATTTTTGGAGTTAGTTGAATTTATCTCAGAGGCATCCTTGGATGCAATTGGTGTATTTGGTTATTCCGATGAGGATAAAACCGAAGGTGAAACTCTGCCAAACAAGGTGGCGCCAGAATTAATTAAAGAGCGGGTTGAGGAGTTATCAACCATTGTTGATGAGGTGCTATCGCAGCGAGCTGAATCTCGTATCGGTGAGCGAGTTCGCGTTTTAATTGAAGATGAAGCAGAGCAAGAGGGTAGAGCAGATCATCAAGGACCAGATGTTGATGGCTCCACATTCATAAAATCACGAAATCGATATCGAGTAGGCGAGTATGTTGATGCAGTTGTCAGCGATGTTAACGGCGCTGATCTAATTGCTCAGGTAATCTAGTTTTCATGGCAAAACTTGCGCGACCTAATCTGCCAAACTCCTTAACTATTCTGCGAGTCTTACTTCTGCCATTTTGCGCATATGCCTTGTTTAAAAATGGCGGCGATGACACAACTTGGCGAATAATTGCCTGGACCCTATTTTTCATAGTTGGTTTATCAGATATTTTGGATGGCAAATTAGCCAGATCGCGCAATCAGATAACAGAGTTTGGCAAGTTACTAGATCCAATCGCAGATAAGGCGATGTTGGCAACAGCTGCTATCGGAAGCTCCTTACTTGGGATGATGTCTTGGTGGATCACTGCAGTGTTATTAATTCGCGAAGTTGCAGTTACAGTACTTAGATTTGCCGTTATTAAAAATGGCGTAATTCCAGCAAGCAAAGGTGCAAAGCGAAAGACCTTCTTTCAATCATTTGGAGTTGGTTTTTATATCCTGCCACTGCCTTCCTGGCTGCATTTACCGCGCGATGTTTTTATGGCCTACGCAATCTACCTAACCATCACAACCGGCATTGATTACTTCCGCAAGGCGCTAAACAAGTGATCGCATCGGCTGTTGTTAAGAAATTAACTAAGAAAAAAGCCACCATATCTGTGGCGGAATCAATTACTGGTGGAGCATTAGCAGCTGCAATTACCGATATTGCCGGATCATCTAAAGTATTTGTGGGCGGTGTAATTGCTTATGATGATGAGATCAAGATTTCGCAATTAAAGGTAGATAAAAAAAGCATTAAGAAATTTACCGCTGTCTCAGAGGAGGTTGCCAAAGAGATGGCAGTTGGTGCGCGTAAGAAATTTAATACTGATTATGCAATTGCAACGACTGGGGTAGCTGGACCTGGCAAGGCTTATGGCCAAAAGGCGGGGACGGTTTGGATCGCCATCGCCAGTAAAAAAGAGGTATTTGCGATCGCACTTTCACTCAGCGGATCGCGGGATTTGATCCGCCACGCAACAATTGAAAGTGCATTAGCCTCATTTGAGCGTATCCTTAAGCCATGATTCTTCTGCGTTCACATATTGGCAGTGCACTTCGTGCTGCTCGCATTGAACAAGGTCGCACCCTGCGCGATGTTGCTAAATCTGCGCGCGTATCTCTTGGTTACCTATCTGAGGTAGAGCGTGGACATAAAGAGGCATCCTCTGAATTATTAAATGCAATTTGTTCAGCTCTTGATCTTTCACTTTCAACAATTTTGGCTGATGTGGCAAATGTTGTTCGTGCCCATGAAGCACCACTTCCTACACTTCAAGTAGTCGAAACCGCAGCTTAAATCTTGTCCTCATTACCAGCCTTTAACCTTCCCGAAAATTCAACTGGCACATATGCCAAACAACATGCAACGAGCAATCGCTCTCGCCAAGCAATCTTTCGTGGCGCCAAAGAGATAATCTCTGAGGTCGGCAGCTATGAATCTAATATGGCTGAGATTGCACTACGCGCTCAAGTATCCCGTGCGACTATCTACAATCAATTTGCAGATAAAGCCGAGATGATGTCTTATTTAATTGACTCCGAAATTACTCGCTTAACTGATCTTGCAATTGCAGCTGATTCCAGAGAGGAATCTTTATACCGCCTATCTGTTGAGATCTCACAAGATTTAGCACTTCGCCAAATGGTGGAAAGTGATCCAACTGATATCGCAAAGTTAATGACAATTACCGATCACCCGCTTTGGGTAAAGGTTCATCAATCACTAGTTTCTATCTTTGGCGCCGACAGCGCAGGATGTGGCTTAATTCTTCGCTGGTTAATTGCTCAGATTGCATCCCCAATTACCGAGGATGAGTCCCGCACTCAAGCAAAGCGTTTACTTCGCACCCTTATTTAATTCTCCAACCTTTAATGCGGATCTCTGAATTGCGCTCGCGCATTAGTGATTACTTTCCTGATCCTGCTACTTACTCGCAGGACATAGTTCATGCAGAGCTAGGTGGGATCACCGTTAACCAGGCGATTGTGCGCGGGGATGAGCCAGATGAAATCTGGAAAGCGGTTGTGAGACATAACCCGGAGATGCCAGCGAAGTTTCGGTAAGAGCTTTTCGTATAACGGCGTGTTGATCGCCCAATCTGGCCTTTCGAACAGTTGTTCGATACACTATTTATGCCCAACCAGAGCGGTTCCACAGTTCCGCTGGTACCTCGTGCCAGCCGTCAGTGATGTTCCGTACCTTCTGGACCGAGACATGACCTTCACTGGTCAAGGAAATGAAAGGAAACAAACTTCATGGCCAAAGAAAATGCCAAAGAAGAAAGAG
>CAEZWN010000029.1_pt1 | contig 9454 bp, 7 predicted proteins | sample 7265001 | NCBI WGS metagenome assembly CAEZWN01 (sample SAMEA6813883, study PRJEB35770) | freshwater metagenome | biome: Freshwater; feature: Freshwater reservoir; material: water | place: Czech Republic | collected 2015-11-04 | depth 0.5m m
AAGAACTCTGATCTGCCAATTAAAGAGCTGCCACGTAGAGCACTTGATGAGTTAACGGGAAATGCTAATCATCAAGGAATTGCTTTAGTAATTAAGCCATTTAATTACAGCGAACTTGATCAAATAATTGCGAAAGCAAAAAAACCAATGATGTTAATTGGTTTGGATGGAATTACCGATCCCCATAACTTAGGTGCAGTTGTTAGATCAGCTGCTGCCTTTGGCGCAGATGGTGTTGTAATTCCAGAGCGACGAAATGCAGCAATGACCGGATCAGCATGGAAAGCATCTGCAGGTGCGGCTGCTCGTATGCCAATTGCGCAGGTTACAAATTTAGTTCGCTCAATAGAAGATGCGAAAAAGGCGGGATGTTTTGTAATTGGCCTAGATGCCGAGGGTGATGCCGAATTATCAAAGATGAATTTAGCCTCCGAATCAATCTACATAATTGTAGGTAGCGAAGGAAAAGGTTTATCTCGATTAGTCCGCGAAAAGTGCGACTTAGTTGTTTCAATTGCAATGCAATCAAATGTTGAATCATTAAATGCATCGGTAGCAACAGCAATTACAATGCACTGGGTAGCAACGGAGAGAAGTAAGTAAAAATGCAATTTGATCGTTTCATCGCTTTAGGTGATTCCATGACAGAAGGAATGACCGATGAAATTATTGATGGAAATTTCAGGGGTTGGGCCGACCGAGTAGCTGATGTGCTGGCGGATGAAAATCCAAATTTTACTTATGCAAATTTAGCCATCCGTGGAAAATTACTGCGCCAGGTAGTTGAAGAGCAAATACCCGTTGCCTTGAAATTTGTAGAAGGTAAAAATACTTTGGTTTCATTTCATGCTGGGGCAAATGATGTACTTCGGCCAAATTACAAGCCAGAGATTTCACTTGCGCAATATGAACGAGGAGTTAAAACTTTAACCGATGCCGGTGCAACTGTAATTCTCTTCACTGTTGTCGATAAGGTTGATGGCAAAGGTAAAACTGCTGATTTATGGCATCAAAGATTTAGTGCCTTTAATGAAAATGTGCGAGCAGTTGCTAAGAAGCATCCAGTAATTTTATTTGAAGCAAAGGATGCCGAGTTTTTAAATGATCGCAGATTCTTAGCATTTGATCGATTGCATATGAATTCAGAGGGTCATCGTCGATTAGCGCAAGCTGTTTTAGCAGGGCTAGATAAACCACATGATAAAAATTGGCGCGATCCACTTCCACCTGTTAAGAAGAAAAATAAAATAGTTTCAACTGTAATTACATTTGCTTGGATGATCACATTTGTTTTGCCTTGGATCTGGCGCCGGATTCGTGGAAAATCTTCAGGTGATGGTCGAAGTGGCAAATATGAAAGCCCAATTCGCTGGCCGAAATAGCGGAAATAACGGGGCAAGCTCCTCTTTAAAGTTATGCCATAATTACGCCCGGTTTGATGCACCTAGCATTAAGCAGGTACACGCCTCTCTAGCTCAGTGGTAGAGCAGCCGCCTTGTAAGCGGCAGGTCGTCAGTTCAATCCTGACGGGGGGCTCCATAATTAAGAAGAAATCTCGTTAGCATTTACTCATGCGAAATCGCAAAACCCAGAATGATTTTGATGTTGTTGTCATTGGCTCAGGTTTTGGTGGATCAGTTGCTGCGCTTCGATTAACTGAAAAAGGTTACAAAGTTGCAGTTCTAGAAGCTGGCCGCAGATTTGCCGATAAAGATTTTCCTAAAACCTCTTGGCGGTTAAGTAGATTTTTATTTATGCCACGTTTGGGTTTGCGCGGAATTCAACGGATTCATGTATTGCCAGATGTTTTGGTTTTAGCTGGTGCTGGTGTTGGCGGCGGCTCACTTGTTTATGCAAATACTTTATATAAACCACCTGCTTCATACTTTGCTGATAAACAATGGAATCAAATTACTGATTGGGATTCCGAACTTTCACCTTGGTATGACCAAGCATCAAGAATGTTAGGTGTTGCAAGTAATCCATATTTTTCACCATCTGATGAGGCGATGAAACAGGTGGCAGAACAAATGGGAGTCGGCCATACATTCAAGATGGCGCCATTAGGCGTTTACTTTGGCGATGGCAATGGCGTTAAATCTAAAGATCCATTTTTCGGCGGCGTAGGTCCAGATCGTGATGGCTGTTTGCAGTGTGGCGGATGCATGACTGGTTGTCGGCATAATGCGAAAAATACTTTACCGAAAAATTATTTAGGTCTTGCCGAAAAAGCTGGCGCAAAGGTATTTCCAGAACATACTGTTATTAAAACTGAGCAATTAAGTGATGGCAGCTGGCAAGTAATGACTCGCAAGAGTTCTGCCTGGTTTGGTGGCAAACGCACATTTACCGCAGCTCAGGTTGTTGTAGCAGCAGGTACATACAACACTCAGAAATTAATGCACAAAATGAAAGCAGATGCTGTGCTTCCTAAAATCTCGGATGCACTTGGAAAGTTATCTAGAACCAATAGTGAAGCATTAACTGGCACCATCATGCCTAAGGGCGGGACTGATTACAGCAAGGGTTCTGCGATCACCTCCTCATTTTTTCCAGATGAACATACACATGTTGAGCCAGTGCGTTACGGCAAGGGAAGTAACTTCATGGGCATGTTACAAACTGTGATGACAGATGGCACCGATATTAAAAAGCGGCGCAAGCAATGGTTAAAACAGATAATTACCAAGCCATCTTTATTAATCAAAATCATGGATGTTCGCAAATGGTCAGAGCGCACAGTTGTTGCATTAATTATGCAAAATGTTGATTCATCCTTAACTGTTAAAAGTAAGAAAGGTTTACTTGGTTGGCGGTTAACATCTGAAAATGATTCAGATCAACCAAATGCAACTTATATTCCAGCTGCTAATGAGGTTGCCAGAAGAATTGCTGAAAATAAAGGTGGCATTGCTGGCGGGCATATTGGCGATTTAGTTAACGCACCATTTACGGCTCACTTTGTTGGTGGCTGTGTAATTGGCGCAACAGCAAGTGAAGGTGTGATTGATCCATATCATCGTGTTTGGAACTACCCAACAATGCATATTGTCGATGGCGCAAGTGTTACGGCAAATCTTGGAGTTAATCCATCTTTAACAATTACTGCACAAGCAGAACGAGCATTTTCAATGTGGCCAAATAAAGGTGAAGCAGATCCAAGACCGGTACAAAATTCAAAGTATGAAAGAGTAAGTGCGGTTTTTCCAGCTAAACCATTTGTGCCAAAAGGCGCAGTTGGTGAGTTAAGAGTTTCCTAAAATCTCTTCCTGTCGCTTTTTTCTTCGATTTGGCATTTTAGTTATTGGAAAATCAAGTGTTTTATAAAAATCCTTAATGACAGCTTGCATTAACTTTGTCTTCTCTTTAACCAATGCGTGAGATGCACCAGGAATAATCGCAAGCCTGCCATTTGGAATCGCCTCATACATATCGGTCGTTAATTTGCTTGTAAAAGGTTCATCATCTCCGGCTAGAACAAGTACTGGACATTGAATTTTCTTAAGCTGCTTTAACTTCAACTTTGGTTCAGTTGCCCAAACTCTAAAAGCTTTTTTTACAATGGTTAAAAGTAACTCTGGATCTTGCTTTGAAAATTTAGCATAGGCTAACTTCTCTACATCACTTACTGAGGCATTATTTAAATCAAAGCTAATTCCACTTTTGTATGTGTAGTTCATACCAATGCCAACTAAGGATTTAATTAAATCTGGTCGCTTAAGCGCAGCGATTAAGCCAATGTTTCCACCATCGCTCCAGCCAATTACATGTACTGGTTGCTTAATAACCTTTTCAACATAGGCGATAAATTCATCTACCTGAAAATCAAAGTGCATAAAGCCTTCTCGGATCTTTGTTTTGCCATGCGCAGTTCGATCATATGCAAAAGGTTGGTGTGTTTTTTCAACTGCAGGCAGAATCTCTTTTTCCCAACTGGCGGTATGACTTAATCCGCCATGAAGCAGAACAACAGGTTCGCCATGGTTGCCCCACTGTTTACACCAAAGCTTGTGGCCATCAACTGTAATAAATTTTTGAGAAACTAAACGAGCCATTTAATTTATTTCAGAATCCATAATGTGGCGATTGCCTCGATCAAAGGTTAGGTAGTTCCAGGTCCAATCAGCCATAGTGCCAATCTTGTTACGGCCACCTAATAAATAAAATAGGTGAAGCCAAAGCCAGGTCAGCCAAGCAATAGTTCCAGCTAATTTAATTCCTTTTACTTCAACTACCGCTTTGTTTCGACCAATGGTTGCCATCGAGCCCTTATCTACATAGGAAAACTCTTTTAATGGTTTTAATTTAATTAATCTATCGATTTGCTTAGCTATGAATTTACCTTGTTGTATTGCAACTGGTGCCACCATTGGTAGTGCCCGGCCATCTTTGCCTACCGCACCGGCAATATCACCTAACGCCCAAATATTTGGATAATTCTTTACCTGCAAAGTTTGCTCAACTGATAAGCGATTTCCAACTGTTGGTAAATTTAATTGCTGCATTGCTGGTGATCCTTTAACGCCAGCTGCCCATATTGTGATTTCAGATGGAAGTGATGATCCATCTTTTAGAATTATTTTGCGATGTTCTAACTCTTTAACTGCGGTATTTAACATTACTTGCACGCCAAGTTTTTCTAAATCCTTCTTGGTGCGTGCAGAAAGTGATGGTGAAAATGGTGGCAACAATCGATCGCCGGCTTCAATTAATCGCACATCAATATGGGCTGCAGCATTTGCTTGGTCAGATTTGAGTGGGCCACGAACTAATTCAGCAAGTGCACCGGCCATCTCAACACCGGTTGGACCACCGCCAACAACTGAGATTGAAAATCTGGTGTTATCTTCGAAGCGACATAAATCTTCAAACCGGCGCATTACTTCGGCGCGAATAGTTAGCGCTTCATTAACAGTTTTCATTCCTAATGCGAATTCGCTAACTCCGGGAATTCCAAAATCTGCCGTAGTTGACCCAAGTGCCACAATTAAATGATCAAAATCTAATAATTCACTGCTATCTAGCTTTACCTGTTTGTTTTTATGATCAATTGAAATTGGAGATGCCATGCGAAACTTTGCGCCACTTCCGCGAAGTGCACCACGAATTGGATAGGCCACATGATCTGCGGCCAATCCTGCAGTTGATACCTGGTACAGCAATGGTAAAAATGTTTGAAAATTATGACGATCAACCACAGTTACATCAGCGATGCTAGTTAGGGATCTGGCAGCGGTTAATCCGCCAAAGCCTCCGCCTAAAATCACTACCTTTGGTTTAATCATGAAATTAAGTCTACTGTTTTCACTATGAGCACGCCCCGCAAAATTCTAGTAACTGGCGCATCAGGCTATGTAGGTGGTCGATTAGTCACCGCTTTACTTGCTGATTCGATAAATGTGCGGGTTTATGTTCGTGATGCTCGAAAAATTAAGGGTCAAGATTGGGCAAATCAAGTTGAGATTGCAGAAGGAAATGCATCAGATTACAACTCAACCTTTGCTGCATTAAAAGATATTCACACTGCTTATTACCTATTGCACTCAATTAACTTAGGTCCAAATTTTGATGAGATTGAATCAGCGATGGCTCGCAACTTTGCAAAGGCTGCAGAAGCTGCTGGTGTATCGCAGATTATTTATCTAGGTGGAATTGCAAATGATCAAAAGACAAGCAAGCACTTGCAATCTAGAGCAAACACTGGAAAAGAGTTAGCAACTACATCCGTATCTGTCATGGAGCTTCGCGCTGGAATTATTATCGGTAGCGGCTCAGCATCCTTTGAAATGCTTCGTCATTTAACTCATCGCTTACCGGTTATGACAACACCAAAATGGGTTTCCAATAAAACTCAGCCAATTGCGATTCGAGATGTACTTTGGTATTTACGCAACGCTGCCAAGTTAGAAAAACCAGTGGCTGGAATATTTGATATTGGCGGACCAGAAGTTTTGTCATATGCGCAAATGATGCAAAAGTTTGCCAAGTTATCAGGCTTGCGCAAACGTTGGATTATTAAGGTTCCGGTTTTAACACCTGGCTTGTCATCACTATGGATTGGTTTGGTTACACCTGTGCCAACCGCACTTGCCAGACCATTGGTTGGTTCATTAATTTCTGAAGTTGTTGCAGATCCGGCAAAATCAATTACCCATTTAATTCCACTGCCGCCAGAAGGTTTAATTGATGTTGCTGGCGCAATTGAATTAGCGTTAACAAATACAACAGATAATAAAGTTTCTACCAGATGGTCTGATGCCACATTACCACCTGCGCCATGGCAAAAAGCACAAAGTGATCCTGATTGGGCGGGAGAGACTTTATATAAAGATTCGCGTGATCAAGAAACAGATGCATCAATTGAAAATTTATGGAAAACCGTTGAACAAATTGGTGGCACCACAGGTTGGTACGGATCAGACTTTTTGTGGTTCTTACGTGGCTTATTGGATCGTTTACTTGGTGGTGTTGGCCTGCGTCGTGGACGCCGCGATCCACTTCATTTGCGCGTTGGAGATAGTTTAGATTTTTGGCGTGTGGAAAGTTTTGAGAGTGAAAAAAGTTTACGTCTTTATGCAGAAATGATTTTGCCTGGCAAGGCATGGCTGGAATTTAAGTTAGAGAAATTACCTAATGGAAAAAGCAAAATAATTCAGGAAGCCTCTTACTCACCACGAGGTTTGGGCGGCCAGCTTTATTGGTTTGCAGTTTCACCACTTCACTTTCTAGTATTTCCAACTATGCTCAGAAATATTGTGCGCAGTGCAAAGCGCAAGGATTACGCAGCTCGCAATGCATGAATTTAATAAAGAGGTAGAAGAGCTCGCCAAAGAAATTTTAGATTACAGCTTGGTTCGCTTACGTACCGATCCACCGTTGGATGGACCAAAAACTCCAGAAGAGTTAATGCAATTAGCCGGTAACACAATTACGCCGGAAGGATTAGGTGGGCACAAAGCGCTTGAATTATTTAAAGATGTTTTAGCAACTGCCTGTATTTCAACAGATCATCCACGTTACTTAGCTTTTATTCCATCTGCGCCAAGTGAGTATGCAAACTTATTTGATTTAGTTGTTGGCGCCTCTGCTCTTTACGGTGGTTCATGGTTAGAAGGTGCCGGCGCAGTATTTGCAGAAAACCAAGCACTTCGTTGGATTAGCGATTTAGCCGGATTACCACAATCTGCTGGTGGTGTATTTGTGCAAGGTGGCACGATTGGAAATTTATCTGCGCTAGTAACAGCTCGTACTTACTTTAGAAGTAAACGAAGTGATGTCACAAAGTGGGTAATTGCAGCAAGTGAAGAGGCACACTCATCAATTAAATCCGCTGCAGAAATTATGGATGTTGGAATTTTGTTAATTAAACCGGCAGATAACGGCTCACTTCAAGGTGAAGCATGTGCTGCAGTAATTGATAAATACCATGCTGAAAATCCAACTCATCAAGTATTTGCATTAGTTGCAACAGCTGGAACCACAAATCTAGGAATTATTGATAACTTAAAATCAATTGGCCTTGTTGCAAAAGAGCGCGGTATTTGGTTTCACGTAGATGGTGCTTATGGCTTAGCGGCACTTTGTTCGCCAAAGACCAAACCATTATTTGCTGGTGTAGAAGTTGCTGATTCATTAATTGTTGATCCACATAAATGGTTATTTGCACCTTTTGATGCCTGTGCACTTATTTATCGAAATCCAAGTATTGCCAAAGCAGCTCACCTACAAAAAGCGGCATACCTTGAAACATTAGATGATGATGGTGAGTGGAATCCATCTGATTATGCAATTCATTTAACTCGTCGTGCCCGTGGCCTACCATTTTGGTTTTCTCTTGCTGCACATGGCACAAATGAATATGCAGTTGCTATGGAAAAAACCATGGATATTGCAAAGCACGCAGCAGAGTTAATTAAAAAACATGAGAACTTAGAATTACTTCGCGAACCGACATTATCTGTCGTTGCCTTTAAACGTAAAGGTTGGCAGATGGCGGATTATCAAAAATGGAGCGATAAATTATTGGCTGATCAAATTGGTTTCGTTACACCTTCATCGCATCACGGCGAAGCGATCCTTAGATTTGCAATAGTTAATCCATGGACCAAAGAGAGTGATATTTCAGAAATTCTCGCCACGCTCTAGTTAGAACCCAGATAAATACCCTTGATCTTTTAAGATATCGGTATGTCTGAATTCAGTATGCCCATCAGCAACAGCGCTGGGTTAACCGAGCTAGAAATTAAGATGCTTGATTTCGAGCGCCAGTGGTGGCGTTATGCCGGAGCAAAAGAGAGTGCAATCAAAGAGTTATTTGATTTAACTCCACCTGCGTATTACCAAATGCTTAATAATTTAATTGATCGCGAAGATGCACTCCTTGCCGAACCAATTCTCGTAAAGCGCCTACGTCGCTTGCGTGAATCTCGTACCGCATCTCGCTCCAGCACACGTCTGGGCTTTAACCTCTAACTTCCTTCAGGCTTATGGGTAATGCCATAGCCTCGAAAGCCACAAAAGCGTCTTTAGCCTTTCTACGGCTAGGCATTACCCCAACGCCCTAAATCCAGTTGGCGCGGAGGGAATAAATCCTTTAGATTTGGCCTTAGCACTCTCGTAGCCCGAGTGATAATGCGGCTGCAAATTGAATTCCAGCAAAGATCAAACCAGTAGATAAACAAGTAGATGAACAAGGAGATATGACATGGCAAAGATGATTGCCTTCAATGAAGAGGCCCGTCGCGGATTAGAGCGCGGCATGAATACATTGGCTGATGCGGTCAAAGTAACCCTTGGACCTCGCGGTCGAAATGTTGTTTTGGAAAAAAAGTGGGGCGCCCCAACAATTACAAATGATGGCGTTTCAATTGCAAAAGAGATTGAACTAGATGATCCATGGGAAAAAATTGGCGCAGATCTTGTTAAAGAGGTTGCTAAGAAAACTGATGATGTTGCCGGAGATGGAACAACAACAGCAACGGTTTTAGCTCAAGCACTTGTGCGCGAAGGATTGCGTAACGTGGCAGCTGGATCAAATCCAATGTCACTAAAGCGTGGAATTGAAAAAGCAGTTGAAGCAATTTCAGATGAATTGTTAAAGATGGCAAAGCCAGTAGAGACAAAAGAACAAATCTCTGCAACTGCATCTATTTCAGCAGCCGATACAACTATTGGTGAAATGATCGCTGAGGCGATGGACAAGGTTGGCAAAGAGGGCGTAATTACTGTTGAAGAGAGCAATACATTCGGTCTTGAATTAGAGCTAACTGAAGGTATGCGATTTGATAAGGGTTATATCTCTGCTTACTTTGTAACAGATACCGATCGTATGGAAACAGTGATGGAAGATCCATACATCTTGATCGCTAACTCAAAAATTTCAAATATTAAAGACCTTGTTCCAATTTTGGAAAAGGTAATGCAAACTGGAAAGCCACTTGTAATCATCGCAGAA
>CAEZWN010000031.1_pt1 | contig 9112 bp, 7 predicted proteins | sample 7265001 | NCBI WGS metagenome assembly CAEZWN01 (sample SAMEA6813883, study PRJEB35770) | freshwater metagenome | biome: Freshwater; feature: Freshwater reservoir; material: water | place: Czech Republic | collected 2015-11-04 | depth 0.5m m
AAACTAAATCTTAATAATCGATTCCGGGCGTTGCGTAAGTTCAAATGCGCCTTACCTATAGGGTCAGCGCACAACCTACAAACCCTACCTAGGAGGGCCAATTGAGCAAGAAATTACGCGTTTTAAGCATCATCGCAGCATCAACTCTTGTTGCTGGTGTTGCAATTGCTCCAGCTGCACAAGCTGGAACTAAGCAAAAGGTTTGCGTTGCACTAGATACTGGTGGCATCAACGATAAATCATTTAATGAACTTTCTTATGCAGGTGCAAAAGCTGCGAAAGCAAAAGGCTATGCATCTTCAGTTGAATACTTACCAGCAGGTAAGTCATACGATGAGAACGTAAAGAAGTTTGTAGACAAGAAGTGCACCGTAATTGTTGGCGTTGGATACGCGCTTGCACCAGCGGTTACCGCATCAGCTGCTGCAAATCCTGGAATTAAATACATCATGGTTGATGAAAAATCAGGTGGAGCAAATGTTAAAGGCCTTACCTACAAGACAAATGAAAACTCATTCCTTGCAGGTTACATGGCTGCTGGTTACTCAAAGACTGGTGTAGTTGCTACTTACGGTGGAGCTCCATACCCAACCGTAACTATCTTTATGGATGGCTTTGCTAAAGGCGTTCAGTACTACAACGATGTTAAGGGCAAGTCAGTAAAGGTTCTTGGTTGGGATACAAAGACACAAACTGGAACATTTGTTGGCGACTTTTCAAACCAAGTAAAGGCAAAGGAATACTCTGTTGCGTTTGAAGCTCAAAAAGCTGACATCATTTTCCCTGTAGGCGGATCACTTGTGGTCGGTACAGTTGAAAACTCTCTAAAGACAAAGAAGTCAATCGCTCTTTGGGTAGATGCTGATGCACACCTTGCAGCACCAAAGTACGATTCAGTTGTAATGATCTCAGTACTTAAGGGATTACAAGGAAGCGTTGAGCTTGCTATCAAATCTGTTTACGATGGCACATTCACAAACGCTGGCTATGTAGGAACTCTTAAGAACAAGGGTGTTGGACTTTCACCACTTTATGGAAAGTACAAGACAGCTATCCCTGCCTCATTGCAAAAAGAGGTTAATGAACTAGCTAAGGACATCGCAGATGGTTGGGTTCCTGCTAACTAATTGATCGACTAATACTTGATCGATATGTAGTATCGCTGGGTGAGTTAGATTTCTAACTCACCCAGTTTCTATTTATTTCACAATTACTCAGGAGTTGAAATGTCATTAGAGCTAAAAGGAATTACCAAATCATTTGGTTCCTTTGTTGCCAATGATTCGATTGATCTAAAGGTTGGTAATGGTGAAATTCTTGCCATATTGGGTGAAAATGGTGCTGGTAAATCAACATTGATGAATGTGGTCTACGGCTTACTAAAGGCAGATTCCGGCCAAATTTTTATTGATGGCAAAGAGGTCTCGATCAATTCACCAGCCGATGCTCTGAATGCAGGAATCGGAATGGTTCACCAACATTTCATGCTCATACCGGTTTTTACAGTTGCTGAAAATATAGTTTTAGGTCACGAAGAATCAAGACGCGGTGTTTTAACTCTGGCAGATGCAAAGCAAAAAATAAAACAAATTGCTGATGAATTTAAATTTGAAATTAATCCGGACGCTTTAATTGAGGATCTGCCCGTAGGTGTTCAACAGCGTATCGAAATAATACGCGCACTTATGTATGATGCAAAGGTTTTAATTCTTGATGAGCCAACAGCGGTACTAACACCACAAGAAACTGATGAGCTCTTAAATATAATGCGAAAACTTAAATCCAATGGCACCTCAATAATATTTATCACCCATAAATTACGTGAGGTGAAAGAGGTCGCCGATAAAATAGCAGTTATAAGACGAGGCAAGGTTGTTGGAAATACCGCTCCATCAGCATCTCAAGAAGAGTTGGCTACTTTAATGGTTGGTCATGAAATTGCTTTAGTACCAAATAGAACCACTGCAAATCTGGGTGGGAATATATTGAGCGTTAAGGATTTAAATATATTTGATGTATCTGGCCGAAAAATTGTAAATAATCTTTCTATTGATATTAGAGCGGGTGAGATTCTCGCAATCGCAGGAGTACAAGGAAATGGTCAATCTGAATTAACACGTGCTCTCATCAATTTGGAGGGCCACGTCACTGGTTCAATTAAGTTAGATTCAGTTGAATTATTGGGTAAAACCGTTAACCAATCACTTCACGCGGGAATTGCTTATGTTCCAGAGTCAAGAGAGTTAGATGGCCTAATTGGAAGTTTTAGTATCGCGGAGAACCTAATTTTAGATACACATGATTTAGCACCAGTAGCCAGTCATGGTCAGTTAAACAATTCCTATATTGAGGAAAATGCGTCTAAGTTAACTAAAGAATTTGATGTCAGAACGCAGAGCATTTTTGATTCCGCGTCCTCATTATCTGGTGGAAATAAGCAAAAAGTTGTGTTGGCCCGTGAGCTTTCCCGTGATGTGAAGTTAGTTATCGCATCTCAACCCACAAGAGGTTTAGATGTTGGATCGATCGAATTTGTTCACGAAAGATTGTTGGCCGAACGTAACTCTGGACGTGCAATTTTGCTAATTAGTTCAGAGCTAGATGAGGTAGTGGGTTTAGCAGATCGTATTGCTGTGATTTATAAGGGAGAGATTTTAGGAATAGTAACTCCGGATGTAAGTCGAGAAAAACTAGGATTAATGATGGCGGGGGTCGCCTAAGTGAAAAATATGATTTCTCGATTCAGAGCTGTGGTATTACTGCCATTGCTTGCGTTCATCTTCGCTTTTTTTATCGGTGGTGTAATCATCGCACTAACTGATTCTGAAGTTATGGCAAAGATTAAAACTCCAGGAGCGTTCATAACCTCTTTTGCAGCAAAGATTGGAAATTCATATCTTGCAATTTTTCAGGGGTCTATTTATGACGTAAATCTGGCAAGAGGTGAATCATTTTTCAAAGGTTTCTATCCATTATCTGACACAGTAGTAAATGCAACACCATTAATTTTGGCTGGTCTAGCTGTTTCATTAGCATTTAAATCTGGATTATTTAATATTGGAGCGCAAGGACAATTTATATTTGGTGCAATTGCTGCATCATATGTTGGATTTAAATTCGAATTTTCACCAGTTTTACATGTTTCACTTGCACTTGCTGCTGGAATTATTGCTGCCGGTATTTATGGTGGATTTGTAGGATTCCTAAAAGCCAAAACCGGTGCGCATGAAGTAATTGTCACTATTATGCTTAATTACATTGCATCCTTTTTCCTATTGTGGATTTTAAAAACCAAGACATTTTTAAGACCAGGAAATATAAATCCACTCGCACCTGATGTTAAGTCAAGTGCTGAGCTTCCGAAGCTTCTAGGACAAGATCTTCGAGTTAATTTGGGAATAATTATTGCGTTAGTTGTAGCGGTATTTGTCTGGTGGGTGTTAAATAAAAGCACTCTTGGTTTTAAATTTAGGGCGGTGGGAGCCAGCGCTAGCGCGGCTAAGACTGCTGGTATATCAACTGGTTTTGTAACTTTTTCAACGATGTTTATATGTGGAGCCTTAGCCGGCCTTGGTGGAGCAGTGCATGTCCTAGGTACAAATCATGCACTCGGAACAGATGTTGGTGGAAGCTATGGATTTGATGCAATTACTGTTGCATTGTTAGGTCGCGCATCAGTTTTAGGCACAGTTTTAGCCGCCTTTTTGTTTGGAGCGCTTCAAACAAGCGGATTAAATTTATTATCAGTAACTGGTACACCATTAGAGATAGTGCAAGTGATCCAAGCACTAATCGTTCTCTTTATTGCAACTCCTGCTTTAATCAAATTTATTTTTAGAATTAAAAATGAAATTTCCGAAAAAGCTATTACCGCTAAAGGTTGGAACGGTTAATGGCATTCTTGAGCAGTAATCAGGTGCGTCAAAGGCGTAGCATTTATGCAATGTCTTTATTTCTGATGTTCTTTTCTTATATTTTCTACTTCAAGTCAAATAAGAAGGAAGATATAACCTTTGGTTTTGTTGTTGATAAAGAATGGCAGCTTATAAATGAATGGGCATTACCCTCAAAAACTGGCGCTGGCCTTTTCTTATTTTTGGCATTGCTTGGAATTGCAATAGCTTATTTACAATTTAGATTGGGCAAAAAAATAATTCTCGGCAGCTTCGTATTTGGGTTTGGCAGCATACTGGCATTTTTATGTTGGACTGCTGCTGGAAAATTTGTCCCATTTACTGGAATTCTTCAAGGTGCGATCATGTTCTCGGTGCCTTTAATCTTCGGCTCACTTTCTGGATTATTGTGTGAAAAATCTGGTGTTATCAATATTGCGATTGAAGGTCAATTGTTGTTTGCGGCTTGTGTATCTGCGATGGTCGCAAGCATTAGCCAAAGTGCATTGATTGGTTTATTTCTTGCCCCGTTAGCCGGCATGTTGGTTTCCTTACTTCTTGCCTTTTTTGCAATTAAATATCAGGTTGATCAAGTAATTTTAGGATTTGTACTAAATGTTTTAGTCATTGGTTTAACTGGCTACATTTACTCAAAATTACTAGTTCCATCTGGAGATACTTGGAATATCGGTCCAACATTTGAAAGAATTTCAATTCCATTACTGGCAAAATTACCGATTCTGGGACCAATACTATTTAATCAAACAATAATTGTTTACTTAATGTACCTTATAGTTGCAGCAATCCAATTTGGTTTATATAAAACTCGTTGGGGACTTCGTACGAGGGCAATTGGTGAACTTCCAATCGCGGCAGATAGCGTTGGCATCGATGTGAATAGTCTCCGTTATAAGAATGTATTGCTTGCTGGTTTGGTCGCTGGAATCGGTGGCTCTTATTTCACATTAGGTGCAGTTGGTAGCTTCACTAAAGAGATGACAGCGGGCGCAGGCTTTATTGCACTTGCTTGTTTAATCTTTGGAAAATGGACACCTCGCGGAGCGGTTATTGCTGCTCTATTTTTTGGATTCACTACAAGTTTGCAAGGCAATCTTTCAATTATTGGATTTTCAATCCCTTCAGAGTTCATGTTGATGGTGCCTTATGTAGCAACAATCATTGCAGTCTCTGGCGTGGTTGGGCGGGTTCGTGCACCTGCGGCAGATGGAATTCCGTATTCACGTGGGAATAAGTAACTGGTAGTAAGTAATTTAATTTCGTAGGAGAATTACCCCATGGAAATCAATTGGGAATCTCTGCACCAATCAGCTAAAGAGATTATGCAAAAAGCATATGCGCCTTACTCAAACTTTAAAGTTGGCGTTGCTGCATTAGTAGATGATGGGCGAGTAGTCGTTGGTTGTAATAGTGAGAACGCCAGTTACGGCGTTGGGTTGTGTGCTGAGTGCGGATTAATTTCATCTTTAACAGCAACTGGTGGTGGCCGATTAATAGCTGCGGTTTGTGTTGATGGCGATGGAAATTATTTATCACCATGTGGTCGTTGTCGCCAATTGTTATTTGAACATGGCGGAAATGAAATGTTATTTATGACTCCAGATGGACCAAAGCCAATGTCTCATATGTTGCCTTGGGCATTTGGACCAGAGGATTTAAATAAGTGAGTGAGCGTTACGCAGCTGTTGAAATAATTTCGGCTAAGCGAGATAAATTTGAATTAAATGATGATCAAATTGATTGGACGATAGACGCCTACACTCGTGGTGTTATCGCTGATGAACAAATGTCAGCGTTGTTAATGGCAATTTTGTTAAATGGTATGAACAATCGCGAGATCTCTCGCTGGACAGACGCGATGATTGCAAGTGGTGAGCGAATGAATTGGTCGATGTTAGATCGCCCAACAGTGGATAAACATTCAACAGGTGGAGTTGGCGACAAAATTACTTTGCCACTTGCGCCGTTGGTTGCAGCATGTGGCGCAGCAGTTCCACAATTATCAGGTCGCGGACTTGGTCATACCGGTGGAACCTTAGACAAGATGGAATCGATTAAGGGTTGGAAAGCATCATTAAGTAATGCAGAGATGTTAAAGGTATTACAAGATTGTGGCGCAGTAATTTGCGCAGCTGGAGCGGGGTTGGCGCCAGCAGATAAGAAGTTATATGCACTTCGTGATGTAACAGCAACTGTGCAAGCAATTCCATTAATTGCATCTTCAATTATGAGTAAGAAAATTGCCGAAGGAACAAGTGCATTAATCCTTGATGTTAAAACTGGTTCTGGTGCATTTATGAGTGATCCAAAGGATGCTGGGCTACTTGCGCGCACCATGGTTGAACTAGGTAAAAGAGCTGGCGTTAAAACTAGAGCATTGGTTACCGCAATGGATGTTCCACTTGGTTTAACTGCTGGAAATGCTCTTGAAGTGCGTGAAACTTTAGAAGTTTTATCAGGCGGTGGACCAGCGGATGTTGTTGAGTTAACTGTTTTGCTGGCAAATGAGATGTTAGATGCAGTTGGAATTAAACCTAAAGTTGATCCCGCTACTGCATTAAAAAATGGATTAGCAATGGATGCTTGGCGCAAAATGGTGGCAGCACAAGGTGGCGATAATGATGCACCACTTCCAGTTGCAAAAGAGAAGATTGAAATTAAGGCGCAAAGTGATGGCAAATTACTAACACTAGATGCCATGAAGGTTGGCGTTGCAGCATGGCGCTTAGGTGCTGGTAGATCTAAACAAGGTGAGGTTGTGCAAGCAGGGGCTGGAATTGAAATTCACGCTAAACCAGGTGAGATGGTTAAAAATGGTCAAACGATTTTAACTTTACATACCGATGAGAGTGCCCGATTTGAACGCGCCAAAGATGCGTTAGTTGATGCGTTTTCAATTGGTGGTGTCGATGAAAAAATTAATCGCCTACCATTAGTTATAGAACGAATTGAGGGGTAAGTGTCACTAAGCAATAAACCAAGTAAGGATCAGGTTAAACGTCTGCCCAAAGCGGTTTTGCATGATCACTTAGATGGTGGTCTGCGCCCACAAACAATAATTGAGATTGCCGAAAAAATTGGTTACAAAAAACTTCCAACTAATGATCCCATTGCATTAGGAAATTGGTTTGAGGAATCATGTAATTCACACTCATTGGTTCGTTACCTGGAAACTTTTTCCCACACAATTGCAGTGATGCAAACCCAAGAAGCCATAATTCAAGTTGCTCGCGAGTGCGCAATTGATTTAGCTCGTGATGGCGTTGTCTATGCCGAAGTTCGTGGTGCACCAGAGTTATTTACCGAACAAGGTTTAAGTATTGACCAAGTTGTTGAAGCAACAACTGAAGGTTACAAACAAGGAATGGCAGAAGCTGCTAAAGAGGGCAAACAAATTCGCGTTGAATCATTGCTTTGCGGAATGCGCCAAGCTGGCAGATCTCAAGAGACAGCAGAGGCGGTTGTTAAGTATCGCGACAAAGGTGTTGTTGGTTTTGATATTGCCGGACCTGAAGATGGTTTCCCACCAACAAAACAATTAGAAACTTTTGAGTACTTAAGACGCGAAAATGCACACTTCACTATTCATGCTGGTGAGGCTTATGGATTGCCATCAATTTGGGAAGCAATTCAAATTTGTGGTGCTGAGCGCTTAGGTCATGGCGTTCGAATCATTGATGATATTGATTTCAGTGGGCCAACTCCAAAGCTGGGAAGATTGGCATCATATGTGCGAGATCGCCGTATCCCACTTGAACTTTGCCCAACTTCAAATCTACAAACTGGCGCAGCTAAAACTTACAAAGAACATCCAATTGGTGTGCTGGCAAAGTTACGTTTTAGAATCACTTTAAATACCGATAACCGATTAATGAGCAACACTTCTATGACACATGAAATGAATCAATGTGTGGAGGCATTTGATTGGAAGTTTGTAGATTTACAACGCGTAACGGTAAATGCATTGAAGAGCTCATTTATTCCATTTGAAGAGCGACTTGAAATTATTGAAAAGGTTGTAAAACCAGCTTACCTAGCTATTGCTGCAGAGTAGTTGCTAACTCTTTCTTAATTTGATCACAACGCAATTGCGCATCTGCTTTGCTTGCTGAAACAACCTCGATATAACACTTTAACTTTGGCTCAGTTCCACTTGGTCTAACAATGATGCGAATTCCATTGTTGTAAAAACAACGTATGCCAGGTGTTGGCATGCTCGGTGATTTAGCTAAATCCTCAACTGAAATCAACTCAGATCCGGCTAAAGTTTTTGGTGGATTACTTGTTACATTAGATAACAACTTATCAATTATTGAAAGATCACTTACTCTGACCGAAATCTGATCTGTCTTGTGGAATCCAAACTCATGACCAATTTCATTTAAATAATCTGGAATCGAGATTCCGGCGCTTTTTAACTCACCGACGATTTGCGCCAGCATAACTGCCACGCTAATTCCATCCTTATCATTAACATTTTTAGCATCAACGCAATATCCAAGTGCCTCTTCATAACCAAATGCCAAGTTTGAAATTTTTGAGATCCACTTAAAGCCTGTTAAAGTCTCATGAAATTCGATGCCAGCTTTCTTTGCCATTTTACTTAGTAACGAAGATGAAACTAATGAGTTAGCAAATGCTCCATTATTGATTCGGTCTTTAGCTAAGAAGTACTTTCCTAAAATTGCACCAACTTCATCACCACGTAACATGCGCCAACCATGCTCTGGATCATTAATGGCGATCGCACATCGATCAGCATCTGGATCATTGGCAATTACTAAATCAGCATTGTGTCGCTTGGCATAATCAAGTGCTAAATCAATAGCACCTGCCTCTTCTGGGTTAGGAAAGGCAGTGGTTGGAAAATCCGGATCAGCTTTTTCCTGTTCAGTGACCATTATTGGTTTTGCAAAACCTGCCTCTTTAAATACTTGTAGAAAGGTTTCGGAACCAACTCCATGTAATGCCGTATATACGATCTTAAGTTGATTTGGGGTTTTAACCAGAGCTGAAACTGATTTGATGTAATCGGTAATTACCGTCTCTGGAACCGTCTCATATGAAGTTAGACGATTAGGTTTTAGCTCTGCCTTGCTAATGAAATCAGATATCTCACGATCAATTGGCGAAATTATTTGTGATCCATGGTAATTAACACCATTAATCACACCGCCTAAGTAAACCTTGTAACCGTTATC
>CAEZWN010000035.1_pt1 | contig 8851 bp, 10 predicted proteins | sample 7265001 | NCBI WGS metagenome assembly CAEZWN01 (sample SAMEA6813883, study PRJEB35770) | freshwater metagenome | biome: Freshwater; feature: Freshwater reservoir; material: water | place: Czech Republic | collected 2015-11-04 | depth 0.5m m
AATAATGTTTCGGCGGCCTTAGCGTAAGGGAAACACCCGGTCCCATTTCGAACCCGGAAGTTAAGCCTTACAGCGTCAATGGTACTGCAAGGGGGACCTTGTGGGAGAGTAGATCGCCGCCGGACTCAATTTATAAAAGCCACTAGAGAAATCTGGTGGCTTTTTTTATTTACTTATTAATTATCCACAATAAATATATTTAAAAAATTATTTGTCACTGCCTCAGGAAAGAATTACCGATGAGATTACCGAAGAGATAAGAACTTACTGGGAGGGTGCGATTATTAAAAAAACAGCAAATAAAAAAACAACGAATAAAGAGACAATAATGAGGAAATTACTTAAGAATTCAGATGTTAGTGAGTATGTCAATCAAGTTTCTTTAATTGGACGATTAAGCGGTGAACCTTTTGAGAAAGTTCTACCAAGCGGAGACAAGGTGGTTGAATTTAGAGTAGTTATTGAGCGAGGTACAAACTCTGTGAAGGATAAAAGGAAGATTGTTGACACAATTGATGTTGCGGCTTGGAGTGCTTTAAATCGAAAGGTAGCGCTTAAATTAGATGAAAATTCCTGGGTTTGCGTCCTCGGAAGTATCCGGCGCCGATTTTGGCAATCTCCAGCTGGATTAGCTAGTCGCTGGCAGGTTGAAGCGAGCGATATTTCTACTCTTTAGGTACCTTTAACCCATGAGCCAAGACCTTTTTTCTTCGTTAAAGAATTACGCTGCCAAGTTATCTAATGGGGAGAAAAGCCCTGCTGAGGTAGCTTCCGCCTTGAATATCTGGTTGAAAGAAAGTGGCGATTCAATTAAAGAGAAGATTGAGTCAGAGGTAAAACAAAGCGTTAGCAAGATGGGCTTTGCCAAACAAAGTGATTTGGATAAGTTGCAAAAACAAATAGATCAACTTATAAAAAAAGCAGATTTAAAAAAATCCCCCGTGGCTAAGAAACCTGCTAGGAAAATCGTAAAATCAGCGAATAAGAAAAAGGCTAAAAATGGAAAATGATTTAGCTGCTCAGATATCTGCAGATATAACGCTTATTAAAGAGCGCATTGCCAATTTATCTCAATTGGATCTTGCAGAACATAGCGATGCTTTTGAAGAAGTTCATAGATTGTTACAGCACGCACTTTCAAATCTTGACGGAATCTAATTCCAAATGAAAACCCGCTTAGATGCGGAGCTAGTTCGTCGCGGTTTAGCTCGTTCGCGCGAGAGCGCTTCTGAACTGATCTTAAACAATTTAGTTCTAGTTTCTGGAATTCCGGCATCAAAGGCGGCTACTCAAGTTGATGCTCAAACCTCCATAATTTTAAAGGATCAAAATGATAAGTATGTATCTCGAGGCGGATACAAGTTGGAGGGAGCGTTAAATAAATTTACATCAATAGAAATTGCTGGCAAAGTAATTTTAGATGCTGGTGCATCCACCGGTGGTTTCACCGATGTGTTGCTGCAAAATCAAGCTTCTAAGGTGATTGCAGTTGATGTTGGTTACGGGCAATTGGCTTGGGAGTTGCAAACAAATCCTCGGGTGAAAATTCTTGATCGAATTAATATTCGAAATATTACTTTGGAACAAGTAGGCGAGAGAGTAGATGTGGTTGTTGCTGACTTATCCTTTATCTCCCTGAAACTTGTATTGGCACCATTAATCTCAGTGAGTAAAGAGGATGCGCATTTCTTATTAATGGTTAAACCACAATTTGAAGTTGGTAAAGAGAGTTTGGGTGCTGGTGGAGTTGTTCGAGAAATCGCGCTGCGAAAATCTGCTGTAACTGAGGTTGCAAAATACGCCTTTTCTCTTGGTTTGGGTTGCCTAGGAGTAGTAGCAAGCACCTTGCCAGGGCCTGCAGGCAATGTGGAGTACTTCTTGTGGCTTAAGGCAAATGCTCCGGCATTATTAGAAGTAGATTTAGACAATGCGATATCAGAAGGCCCCCAATAATGAGTGCTAATTCCAGAAATTGTTTGCTGGTTGTACATCCACATCGACAAGAGGCCCAAGATGCAGCGGTTATTTTCGCCAACGAATTAAAAGTTGCTGGATTTCAAGTTTTTTCAAATATCTCAATTACCGGCGCTGAAAATTATGACAATGGTCAAGAACTAGAAATAGTTTTAGTTTTAGGCGGGGATGGCACGATTTTAAGAGCTGCTGAGTTGGTTCGGGATCAACAGACTCCAATCCTTGGAGTAAATCTAGGTCATGTTGGTTTTTTGGCTGAAGTAGAAAAACCATCTACATCTGAAATTGTAAATGCTATTAAAAATAAAAGTTATCAAACAGAAGAGAGAATGATTTTAAGTTATCGCTTAATTAGGGGAGAAAAGGAGATTGCCGCTGGATGGGCCCTAAATGAAGTAACAATTGAACGAAACGATCATCAAATGATTGAAGTGCTTACTCAAATAGATCACCGCCCGTTATCTAGATGGGGTTGCGATGCCGTAATTTGCGCTACACCTACCGGATCAACCGCTTACGCTTTTTCTGCCGGTGGACCAGTTGTGTGGCCAGAAGTAGATGCATTAGTTCTCCTGCCATTAGCAGCACATGCTTTATTTTCAAGACCAATGGTTGTTTCACCAAAATCAGAGATTGTGATTGATCTCGAATCGGAATCGGCAGATCTAAACGCAGATGGTTTACGTCGGATCAAATTGCAATTAAATGATCGAATAATTTTGACTAGTGATAAAAAAGATGCAGTTTTGGCACATATAAAAGAGACAAATTTTGCAGATCGCTTAGTTGCTAAATTTAAATTACCGGTCGAGGGTTGGCGTGGCTAAATCGGCTAAATCTAAACTGGAAGAGATTTCAATAAGAGGTTTAGGTGTTATTGATTCATCAAATATCGAGTTTCATGATGGTTTAACTGTCCTTACTGGTGAAACAGGTGCTGGCAAAACAATGGTGTTGACCGCCTTGGGGTTGGTGTTGGGAAATAAATCTGATTCTGATCTAGTCAGATTAGGCGCAGAAAGAGCAACTGTCACTGGAAGATTTTCAATTGATAAAAATCTCGCCCAAATCATTGAAGAAAATGGCGGAAGTGTTGAAAGTGATTGCGCGATTATTACCAGAACGGTTAGTGCACAAGGTAAATCTCGGGTATTAATCGGAGGAGCTCTTACTTCAGCCTCTTTTGTTGCTGATTTGGGTCTGCAATTAGTTGAAATCCATCAGCAGTCATCTAGTTTGAGATTAACTAAAGCAAATACTGTAAGAGAGTTAGTTGATTCTTTCGGAAGAGTATCTACAGATAAGTACCAAGAACTTTTTTCTCAATTTAATGAATTAACACGCAGGGTAACTGAATTAAAGGCTCAGTTGGCCCGGCGAGATAGTGAGATTGGTGAATTAAAAGCATTTGCGCAGGCATTTGCGGAGGTTAAACCGCTACCGGGTGAGATAGAGCTAATTGAGAACGAAATCTCCAAACTAGGTTCGGTAGAGGAGATAAATCAGATTTTGGTTAATGGATTAAACAATATAGAAAATGATGAGATTTCGGCAATTAATTCCCTACTACAGACCAAAAAAGATTTGGAGAAATTACGCGATAAAGATTTATCCCTTGATTTAATTATTGATAAATATGTTGAAAATACATTAAATTTGCAAGAAACGATGGGCGACATTGCCTCCTATCTTTCTAAGTTAGAAGCCGATCCTAAGAGGTTTGATTATCTACAAAATCGTAAGTCAGCAATTAATTCATTAATAAAAAAATATGGAAAAGGCTCAGATAAAACTCAGGCCTACGACCAGTTAATTCTTGATGGTCAATCTGCACAGATGCGAATAGATGACTTGTCTGGTGGTGAAGAAAGAATTGCCCAGATTCAAAAGCAATTATCAGAGTTGTTCAATCTGATGCGTAATGAAGCTGCCCAGATTAGTAAATCAAGAGAGGCAGCTGCTGAAAAATTAGCTTTAGCGGTAACAAATGAAATTAGAGCTTTATCAATGCCTAATGGGTCGTTGAGTATAAAACTCAACAGTAAAGATTCATCAAATACAAGCAATTTTCAATCTTATGGTTTGGATGAACTGGAGATTTTATTTTGCAGCCATCAGGGAGGTAAAGAGTTACCATTAAATAAGGTAGCTAGCGGTGGAGAACTTTCTCGAATTATGTTGGGAATTGAAGTTGTTATTGCGGATTCGCAAAATATTGGTAGTTATATCTTTGATGAAGTTGATGCCGGAGTTGGCGGCAAGGCTGCGATAGAAATTGGCAGAAGATTGTCGCAACTTGCTCAAAAAGCGCAAGTGATTGTAATAACTCATTTAGCTCAAGTAGCGGTTTGGGCTGATCATCATTTAGTAGTGAAAAAGAATGAATCTGGATCAGTCACACAGAGCGATGTAGTTGCGGTGAGTGAAAATGAGCGCAGGGTTGAAATAGCGCGAATGTTGAGTGGCCAGGAAAGTTCGGAAACTGCCCAGCAACATGCGGCGGAATTATTACAGGTTGTTAGGGAATCGATGATAAGTTAGTGCTCCATGACCGCCCCTCATGTGAGTAAACATATATTTGTAACAGGTGGCGTCGCCTCTAGTTTAGGCAAAGGTTTAACAGCATCTAGCTTAGGTCGTGTTCTGCGCGCCCGTGGTGTTCGAGTAACGATGCAAAAACTTGATCCATACATCAATGTTGATCCAGGAACAATGAATCCATTCCAACATGGCGAGGTATTTGTTACTGATGATGGTGCTGAAACCGATCTAGATATTGGTCATTATGAGAGATTTTTAGATACAAATCTTCACGGCACGGCGAATATAACAACTGGGCAGATTTACTCTGCCGTTATCGCAAAGGAACGTCGCGGAGAGTATTTGGGCGACACAGTTCAGGTAATTCCACACATTACAAACGAAATCAAAGAAAAAATGAAATCTATGGGCGGACCAAATGTAGATGTGGTTATAACTGAAATTGGTGGCACAGTTGGCGATATTGAATCATTGCCATTTTTAGAAGCTGCCAGACAAATTCGGCAAGATGTTGGCCGCGATAATGTTTTTTACTTACACGTTTCATTGGTTCCATATATGGGACCTGCTGGAGAGTTAAAAACCAAGCCAACACAACATAGCGTTTCGGCTTTAAGATCTATTGGTATTACACCAGATGCTGTGGTTCTAAGAAGTGATCGTGAAATTCCAGAATCTGTAAAACGTAAAATATCTTTAATGTGCGATGTTGATTATGAAGGTGTAGTGGCTGCTGTGGATGCGCCCTCAATTTATGATATCCCCAAGGTTATTCACTCAGAAGGTTTAGATTCATATGTAGTCAAACGACTATCTCTTAAATGTGGAGAGGTTGTTTGGGGCGAATGGGATGAATTACTAAATAAAGTTCATCATCCAAAAACAGAGGTTACTGTTGCACTTGTTGGTAAGTACATTAATTTGCCAGATGCTTATTTATCGGTTACCGAAGCCCTTCGCGCTGGTGGCTTTGCAAATTACGCAAAGGTAAATATCAAATGGGTTCCTAGTGATGATTGCGCTACCGATTTAGGTGCTCGCGAGAATCTGTCTGATGTGGATGCGATTTGTGTTCCTGGAGGATTTGGAGTGCGGGGAATAGAAGGAAAGGTTGGTGCTTTAAAGTTTGCCAGAGAAAATAAAATACCAACTTTAGGATTATGTTTAGGTTTACAAATGATGGTTATTGAAATTGCTCGAAATAAGGCTGGCATTATCGATGCTAACTCCGCGGAGTTTGATGAAAATACTAAGCATCCGGTAATTTCTACAATGGCTTCACAAAAAGAGATCGTTGCCGGCAATGCCAATATGGGTGGAAGTATGCGTTTAGGTTTGTATGAAGCGAAATTGCTTAAAAATTCCGTTGTAGCCAATGCTTATGGCAGTACCTCAGTCCAGGAGAGACATCGCCATCGTTATGAAGTTAATAATGATTATCGTGAGCAAATTTCCAATGCTGGATTAATTTTTTCCGGATTATCGCCAGATCAACACTTGGTTGAATTTGTTGAGCTTGCATCTGATGTGCATCCATATTATGTGGGCACACAGGCCCATCCTGAGTTCCTATCTCGTCCAACCAAACCGCACCCATTATTTGCAGCTTTAATAAAAGCCGCGATCGCTACTCGTGCTAAGTGATTATTTAAGTAGCTACTTTAACTATCTTTCGATCGAAAAAGGTTTATCTAAAAACACTATTTCTGCTTACCGCAGAGATCTAATACGATTTGAAAATTATTTAACTATAGTTAAAAAGGAGCTAAAGACATTATCTGAAGTTGATTTTCCGCTGTATTTGGCTTGGTTACGTGGATTAAATAATGAAGAGTTTAAGATAGGTGAATCATCTATTGCCAGGAATGTAGTAGCTATTAGAAATTTTTATGAGTATTTAGCCAAAGAACATGGTTTTATAAATATATCGACATCTGTACATCCGCCCAAGATTCCAAAGAGATTGCCGAAAGCATTAAATTTACAAAATATAGATAATTTTTTAAAAGTTACTCGCACCGACCGTTTTGCTTTAAGGGACAAAGCTTTACTTGAGTTGCTCTATGCAACTGGCGCCCGCGTTTCGGAGATAATAAATTTGAAAATAGATGATTTATCAAAAAATGATGATTTTACATCGATTCGAATAACAGGCAAGGGCGGAAAACAAAGAGTTGTTCCAGTTGGTAAATTTGCGCAAGAAGCATTGGATCAGTACTTATCAAGATCTCGCCCAGAGTTAGTAAAAGTTGTTACAAATAAGAGCATGTTTCTGAATAATAAAGGTGGTGCTTTAACTCGACAGAGTGCCTGGAATATAGTTGTTGCGCAAGCTAAATCTGCAGGGATTAAAGAGGAGTTATCTCCACATTCTTTAAGGCATTCATTTGCTACCCATTTATTAGATGGTGGCGCAGATATTAGAGTGGTTCAAGAGTTATTGGGACACTCTTCAGTAACGACAACGCAAATCTATACTTTAATTACGATAGATAAGTTGCGCGAAACTTACGCAACGGCGCACCCAAGAGCTAAATAATTATTTTCCGCGAAGGCGACGAGCGATAATACTTTGATCACCTTTAGCTTCAAGATCTGCAATGATAATTGAAAGAGATTCACGAACTATGCGGCCTCGATCAACAGCCAAACCTAAATCACCGCGCAAAGCCAATCTAGCTTGATCTAAATCATAAAGTTCATCAGGGGATAGATAAACTGTTATCTTCTCATCATGTTTTTCTCGACCACTTGGAGCGCGATCAAAAGCGGTAGCTCTTCGGCGGGGGGTTGTTCGAACAGTGTTATTTTTTAACTTAGGAGCTGTCGATACGGGCGCATCCATCTCTTCAATGTTTTCGCGAGAAGATGGAACCGCACTTAAAGTTGCGGTATTTCTAAATAATTCATCAGCACCAGGCAAACTAACGCGACGACTCATTTAGAACCCCCTCTGGCGATTAACTCTCTGGCTAATCTGCGATAAGCCGCCGATCCGGTACTACTGCTTGCGTAAACAGTTACAGGTTGACCGGCAACGGTTGATTCTGAGAATCGAACAGTTCTGGAAATTATGGTGTCGAAAACCTCTTCCGGAAACTCTTTGTCAATTAATTCTAGAACTTCGCGAGAGTGACCCGTTTTCTTTTCAAACATAGTTGCCAAAATTCCATAAATAGCTAGCTCTGGATTTGTATTCTCTTTAATTTTTTGAATTGTTTTCTTAACCAATGAAAGTCCAAGAACTGCAAAGTATTCACATTCCATAGGGATAATTACGCCATTTGAGGCGGTAAGGGCGTTAACCGTTAAAGTTCCTAGTGAAGGTGAACAATCAATTAGAACAACATCGTATTTATCGATAACAGGAGCCAGTAATTTACGAAGTTTATGTTCCTTAGCAATTTCAGAGACAAAAGCGGCTTCAGCAGCTGCTAGATCCTCATGACCTCTAATGAAATCTAAACCTGGCACGGTGGATTTCAAGATGAAATCCTCTAATTTAGCTTCAGAATCATTTAATAAATACCAAATAGAGCCGTACTGCTCACGTAGTGCTGCACCTTTAATGCCTAGTCCGGTCGTCATTGAAGCTTGTGAATCAAAATCAATTAGTAAAACTTTACGTCCGGTCTCAGCTAGCGCCGCACCTAGATTAATTGCAGTAGTTGTTTTACCCACTCCACCCTTTTGGTTTACTACAGAGATAACTCGGGCAGTTGCGGTGTCGGTAACCTTTGGCGGTTCAGGGAAATTCTTAATTTTGCGACCAAGAACATCAGCAGTTGTTGCCAAGCCCTCTTCGCGAATCTTTGATTTTGTAGCGCCAAAAGTCGATTTAGCGTTTTGACGAGATGTCTGTGAAGCGTTTTTAGCCATGTGCGCAACCTACGGCGGTGCATGTGCAAAGGCAAGGATGCTTGAAGTATCTTTTGCGCATGTCGCAGGAAAATTTAACGCAACCTATAACGCCTGCGCCATCAATTACCGATGGTCGAGTATCAGGATTCTCGGTTCATTTAACCAACTTTGATGGTCCATTTGACCTGCTACTTCAATTGATCTCCCGCCATAAGATGGATATCACCGAGATAGCTTTAGGTGCGGTAACTGATGAGTTCATTGCCTATATTCGGGCGTTGGAAAAGGGTGATGAGGGTTGGGATTTAGATAAAACTACCGAGTTTTTAGTAGTTGCAGCAACTTTATTGGATTTGAAAGCCGCCAAATTACTGCCATCTGGTGAGATAGATGATGAATCTGATCTTGCGCTACTTGAGGCACGAGATCTGCTCTTTGCTCGCCTGCTTCAATATCGTGCTTTCAAAGAGATTGC
>CAEZWN010000036.1_pt1 | contig 8846 bp, 8 predicted proteins | sample 7265001 | NCBI WGS metagenome assembly CAEZWN01 (sample SAMEA6813883, study PRJEB35770) | freshwater metagenome | biome: Freshwater; feature: Freshwater reservoir; material: water | place: Czech Republic | collected 2015-11-04 | depth 0.5m m
ACATCAGCTCTTTGGTACTGAACTTCAAAGCCCTCTTTAGTTAATTTTTCAACAAGTGCGTTTGATTTAGCATCATCAATATCAACAAATGAAACCTTGGCTCCCTCTTTTGCTCCACCAATAACAATGGCTTCACCAATTCCTGCTGCTCCGCCAGTTACAAATAAGTGTTCACCTTTTAGAATCATGCTGATCGTGCTCCTAATCCGCCATCAACAGCCCAATCAGAACCACTTACATATGTTGATTTATCAGATAGTAAAAAGGTTACAACCTTGGCAACCTCTTCTGGCTGACCCATGCGACCCATTGGTTGTATTGAGTTAGCGCGCTCTGTGCGTCCGGCTTCGGCATTTAACCAACCTTTAGTTAGATCAGTAAGAATGTAACCAGGTGAGACCGCGTTAACGCGGATCTCATGCTTGCCTTCATCTAAAGCTAAGTTTCTAGTTAAACCAAGTACTGCAGATTTTGCTGCGCCATATGGAAAAAATCCTGGATAAGTTAGGCGACCATGGATTGAGCAAATATTTACGATGGAACCTTTGCCAGCTTTGCGCATTGCAGGCAGAGCTAATTTTGCAGTTAACCAAACAGGTTTCATATCAACAGCGAAGAAATCATCCCACTCTTTATCAGTCATAGTTACTGGATCTGCATGTGAATTAACACCGGCATTGTTTACAACACCAGTTACTTCACCAAATGCTGCAACAACCTCAGTGAAAGCCTTTGATAACTCTTCAAAGCTAGCCACACTTGCCTTAACAAATTTAACCTTTGCGCCAAGTTCGTTAGCTAATTTTTCACCTGATGCAGAGTCAATATCAACATAGGAAACCTTGGCACCTTCGGCTACGCAATCGCGAACAATTGCTTCGCCAATTCCTTTGGCACCGCCTGTAACAAAAATATGATGTCCGGCTAATTTCATGATCGTTAACCTACCTTATTCGCTGAAGAAACTGCACTCATAAAAGCGATTACATTTTCGTTAACTTTATCTAATCCGCCCTTTGTCAGAGGTCCACCCAGTCCAATTAAATTAGCGCCAGCAGCAAACCATTCATCAACCGAACCCAATGTAATTCCACCAGTTGGACACCATAAACGATTTGGATATGGATCGCGCAGCGCCTTCAAATGCGATGGACCATAAGTACTTGCCGGAAATAATTTCAAGATATCTGCGCCAGCATTAATAGCTACGCCTACCTCTGTTGCAGTTGCAACACCTGGCATAGAGATTAAATCTAAATCTTTTGATTTCTTAATTACATCTAAATCTGTATTTGGTGAAACTATGAATTTAGCGCCAGCCTTTGCAGCACTCTTCACATCTTTTTTGCTGATAACGGTGCCAACACCAACCGTTAAATCTTTATTTGCAGATAATTTCTCAACAATACTTAACGCACCGGGCGTCGTTAAAGTAATTTCAATTGCGCGAATACCTGCTTTGACCATGGCATCTGCCATCCCTTGGCCAGTTACCTGATCATTTGTGCGGACCAATCCCATAATCTTGTGCTTTAGAAGTGCATCAATTGTCTTCATTAATTACACCTCCACTTCCTGTCGGCAATCCGGTCCAGTCCCCAAACATACTTGCAACACGTGCGCCAGATCTACTTCCTTGGCGCAGCGCAGTTAATTCATCCATGCCACTTAATAATCCAGCGATTGTTCCACCAGTAAACGCATCCCCTGATCCGACTGGATCAACTGCAACAACTTTTGGTGGCACGATCTGGCCAAACTCACCATTAATTGAGTAACGAAGTGGTTGATCACCATTTGTCATTACTGCAATCTTGCAGCCACGATCATTTGCATCTTTCAAAACAGATTTTGCATCTTTGCTGCCAAATACCACCTCGTACTCACTTTCGCCGCCGATTAAAAATTCAACATCTTTGGCAAGTGGCTTTAATACTTTTGCTGCCTGTTCATCACTCCATAATTTACGACGAAGATTTAAATCAAAACTGCTTTTAACTCCCAAAGCTTTTGCTCTCGCTAATGCATGAGCAACGGCTGCGGCTCCTGATTCAGAGATGGCGCAGGTAATTCCAGTTGTATGAACCCATCTGGCATTTGTAATAAATTCATCGGAGATATCAGATGCTTCAATGGTGGAAGCAGCAGAGCCTTTGCGCAAGTAAGTTGTTTCAACTGGCGCATCCTTTCCGGGATTGCGAACCATGGCACCTGTAAAAAATGGGACTCGCTTAACCGTGGAAATATCAACACCTTCAGCAGCAATATCTTTAATCATTACTTCACCTAATTGATCTTGGCCAAATCTAGAGAAGTACTTTGATTTCAAACCTAATCTTGCTAACGCCACCGCCACATTTACTTCAGCACCTGCGGTTACGCGTTCATAAAATTTGCCAGTTAATACAGAATCAGAGTCGGTGGTAATAAATACCGAAAGTGATTCACCAAAGGTGAATAAATCAACTTTCAATTAAGCACCAAACAAATTGGTTTTTTTACCAGCCACACCTGGATTTGCAGTGAAGATAAATCCAGCCTTTGGATAAAGATTTAAATCCATCTCTTCACCAGGATTGCCAACAGCTGTGGTAATTATTAATTGATCTAACTTCTCACCGGCAAAGCAGCATGAGGTAACTTTTTGAACTGGCAATTTAATCTCTTCTAATAACTTGCCAGTTTTGCCATCAAAGCAGCGAACACATGAGCCCATCCAAAAAGCCACCCACACATTGTCATTGACATCTGAACACATGCCATCTGGGTAACCCATGCCATCCTGGATCTCTACCAATGTTCGACGATTGCTAATTTGCCCCTTATCAAAATCAAATACTTCTACCTTCATAGATAAAGTATCGATATAAAACATTCGGGATTGATCTACTGTCCAATCCATCCCATTTGAAATTCCAACTTCACCAAATAATCTAGTTAATTTCTTGCCATCTTTACTTAATTTATAAAACGCACCCTCGTTGCTTTGGTTTTCGTAAGCCATTGAACCTAGAAATAATTCACCAGTTGGCGCAACTTTGGCATCATTCCAACGCAAAACATTTTTATCTTTAAAACCATCTGCCTCTTCGCGAGATGGCATGGCATGTGATGTGCCATCTTTATCACGCAAAATTGGGCCATTAGCTGTTCCTAAAATTTCGCCACCGATTGTGCGTGGAATTTGAAAACCTACAGGCTCGGATGTTTTGTATTCACCAATTTCACCTGTTGCAATATCGCGCCATCTGATTGCTTGCCCATAAATATCACACCACTGCACATGGTTGTTATTTGCCCCTGATGAGGTTGGACCTTCACCTAATTGATTGCGTCGATCATCAAATACTTCGACGGATATAGCCACTTACTAACCCTTTAGTGAGCCGCTGAGCATGCCTCGCAAGAAGTAACGACCCAAGAATATGTAAACAATTAAAACTGGAATCGAAACAATTAAAGATGCCGTCATATTCATTCCGTAGTACACCGCATTTGGTGAACCAGTTAGGAAGTTAAGCGCTGTTGTAGCAACAGATAGCTTTGGAGAACCGCCCGTTAAAAATATGGCAAAGAGGAAGTCATTCCAAGCCGATGTGAACTGCCAAATAACCACAACCACAAAAGCTGGTATAGAAAGAGGCAAGATAATTGATCGGTAAATTCGAACCATAGAGGCACGATCAACACGTCCGGCCTCAATTAATTCATTTGGAATGGTTTCGTAGTAATTACGGAAAATAAGGGTACAAATTGGAATTCCGTAAATAATATGAGCAAATACCAAAACGTAGATTGATTTATTCATACCAACAGTGTTTGATAATTTTACAAGAGGAATCATGATTGCTTGATAAGGAATAAACATTCCGAATAGGAACAATGTAAAAACTACATTTGAGCCACGGAATTTCCATTTGGCAAATACATAGCCATTAATGGAACCGATGACTGCTGAGATTAATGCTGATTGAATTACAAAAAATAGCGTTCTAAACATTGATTCATTTAAACCATGTGGGAAGAAAGCTGCGCCATTCCAGGCCACAGGCCAAGCGCTGAAATCTAGTGGAATTGGCAATTTGAAAGCATCTACTAAATAAACATTGTCGACACCTTTAAATGAGTTCACAATCATTACGTAAATTGGCATAACAACCAGGAACCAGATCAGAGTTAATGCGATATATCTGAAGATTAACCAGAATTTTTCAGAACCAGTTAACTTGCGCTTTGTTTTGCGCACATCATGTTTTTCGGTAAGGCGATCTACTAAATCATGAGTCATTAGCGGTAAGCCTCCTGTTTATTAACATAACGAAGATAAGGAACTACAACTAAGGCAACCATTAACAGAATTACTACAGAAATAGCTGTTCCTTTAGCCAAGTTTCCGCTATCAAAGGTGGTCTCCCACATGTATACCGCCACAACCTGCGTGCCGTATGACTTACCGTTGATACCCACAATTAAATCAAACATTTTCATCGATACGTGACCAAGAATAATTAGCACTGTAAGTAAAGTTGGTGTTAATTGTGGAAATAAAATTCTGCGGTAAATCTGAAACTCTGTAGCACCGTCAACACGAGCTGCTTCACGCATTTCATCTGGAATACCGCGGAAGCCAGCCAAGAATAAAGCCATTACATAACCAGACATCTGCCAAATTGCAGGAAGGGCCATTGAATACATTGCACCTTTTTCAGACAAAATCCAGTCATTTTGTAGAAAGCCAAGTCCAACATTTTTTAATAATAAATTTAAGCCCGCTGCATCGCCATCTCTTCCGGTATTAAATAACCAACGGAAAGCGGTTCCCATGGCGATAAAGGAAATAGCCATTGGATATAAGTAGAAGGATCTAAAGAAACCTTCGCCTTTAATTCCCTTTTCTAATAAGAGGGACATAATAAATCCAGCTAAAAGCGTTGCGATCATAAAAGTAAGTGTGAATTTAACTAAGTTACTAAGTGCGTGGGTAAATCTGTCATCCACTATCAAATCTGTGTAATTCTTAATTCCAACATTTTTAATCTCTTTTACATAACCGGAATTTCGGTTACTTAATGAAATATTAATCGTCCATAAAATCATGCCATAGACAAATACTGCGACTGCGATTATCGATGGGAGCAAGAAAAAGAAGCCACCGATTTTTGAGGCAGCATTCTTATTTCTAACGTTTTTCATTGGATCTCCATTATCAATAATTCAATTTTCTAAAAGGTCATTCTAGATAAAGGAGCAAGTTTGGCGAAATACTCCGCCAAACTTGCTCTGACTTTATTTTGCTGTACTAAGACTTACTTAGCTGCACCTGCAGCTGCAAGATCCTTAGCAAGACCAGCATTGTCCTTAGCGCCACCTGTTATGTACTTACCAACAGCAGCATTCATGGCAGCCATGAATGTGTTGTCAGCATTTACACCGTGAGCTGTTGAACCTACTAGACGATCCTTGCTCCAATCAGCTGATGCTGACTTCAAGTAATCATCGTACTTAGATAGATCTGCATCGGTACGAGCTGAGATTGAACCCTTTAGTGGGTTAAACGCATCTTGTCCTTCTTGAGATCCACAAAGCTTCAACCATGTTAGAGCTGCATTACGGTGCTTTGCTCCAACTGGAAGTGTGAAGGTATCTGATAGCCATTGGTAAAGACCAACAGTTCCTGGACCTGCTGCGAATGTGTAGTCAGTTCCAAGCTTTGATCCTTCGTTTTGCCATTGAGCAGATGCCCAGTCACCCATGATGAAGAATCCGCCGGTGCCCTTAGTAATTGCAGCGCCTGCTTCTCCCCAACCGTATGAGTTCTTACCTTTATCTCCGTATGAAAGAAGTTTCTGGTAGTTCTTAAGTGCTGCAGCAACTTCTGAACCTGTCCATGATGTTGCACCAGTGAACAAACCTTCGAACTTGTCAGCACCCATTGATGCTAGAAGTACGTAATCTAGAAGGTGAGCCATTGCCCAGCTTCCTTCTCCGCCTGCTAGAACCATAGGAGTCTTAACGCCAGCCTTCTTGAACTTCTCAAGATCAGCAAACATTTCATCTAGAGTTGTTGGAGCTGCAGTAATTCCAGCCTTTGCGGCAGTTCCTGGATTCCACCATAGAACGTTTGCACGGTGAATATTTACTGGAACTGAGTAAATCTTTCCATCAAGTGTTAATTGCTTGATCAAATCAGCTGGGAATACTTTGTCCCAACCTTCTGATGCATAAAGAGATGTTAGATCTTCTAACTTTCCTTGTGCTGCATAGCTTGCAACAACTTCTCTACCAGCGTGTGCTTGGAAAGAGTCTGGAGCATCGCCAGCATCGATACGGCTTACTAATACAGCCTTAGCGTTAACACCAGCACCACCAGCAACAGCAGCGTTAATAAACTCTGTGTCTGGGTTTTGTGCTTGGTAGATATCTGTCATTGCTTTTAATCCAGCAGCTTCGCCACCAGATGCCCACCAGGTAAATATTTCAAACTGTGAGTCTGTGTTTGCTGCATCATCGCTAGATGATGAACAACCTGTTAGTGCTAATGCAATAACAGAAGCTGCAGCAATCAGACGAATTGAACCTTTACGCATTCAATTCTCCATTTCTTTTAAGAGAGTCTCTGTAAGAGATTTGGCGCAACGAGGACCGTCGAACCTGAGCCGATCATTGCCCTTATGGCGTGTGTCGTCAACGATCAACAGGTAAAGATTGCGCAACATTTGGGGTAGTTATCTAACTGTTATAAAAACCCCCGCAGGGATCTCAAGTAGTGGTCAAGGGTTTAAGAAGTACTCGAAAATAGTCGTAATCTTCTCGGCATGACCACCAAAAAACATGATCTAAAAAGATTGTCCACAATATTTACCGCAGCTTTGGCCTCTGATTGTTTAGACCACATGGGTTATCGCAATCAAGTTTTGAAATCAGATATTGAAATGATTTCAGGTGATGGCGTGATGATGGGATATGCATTTCCAGTAAAGGTGGAGGCGGTTTTTGAAGCACCAGAAGTTCCTTATGTTGGTTTATTAAAAGCATTAGATGCAGTTGGTGAAGATCAGGTTTATGTAACACCATCAAATAGAAATAATGGCGGCGGACATCCAGCTGCTTTTTGGGGCGAATTACTTTCAACTGCTTGTAAACATAAAGGTGTTGCAGGGGCGTTAACAGATGGACCAGTGCGTGATACCACCAGAATGCGCGCTTTAGGATTTAAAGTCTTTGGTATTGATACATCTCCGCTTGATATCAACTCTCGTTATGAAGTTATTGCCCACAATGTTTCATGTGAAATTGATGGCGTAACCATTAATCCTGGAGATTTAATTGTTGCCGATATTGATGGCGTAGTAATTGTTCCAGTTAATTTAATTGATGAGGTTATCGCTCGCGTAGAGGAGAAAAACTCTGGTGAGAACTTATTTCGAAATGCCGTGCGCGAAGGAATGGCACCATCTGAAGCATTCGCAAAGTTTGGTGTTTTATAAATGAAACCAATTGTTCAGGTATCTCTTGATCTAACAGATATTAAAGAGGCGATGGAGATGGCCCATACTGCAATGCGTGCGGGTGTTGATTGGCTAGAGGCTGGTACACCTTTTATTTTGGCAGAAGGTTTGCATGGTGTTCGAGCACTTCGCAAAGAGTTTCCAAATATTCCAGTAGTTGCTGATTTAAAAACAATGGATGGCGGATATTTAGAGGCGCAGATGATGGCTAAAGCTGGTGCAACACATGTTGTAGTAATGGCACGTGCTCATCCAGAAACTATCAAAGTAGTTGTGCAAGCAGGAAAAGATTGTGGCGTTACCGTGATGGGCGACAACTTAGGTTGTGAAGATATGGTTGCCGGTGCCAGGATGTTAGAAGATTTAGGTTGTGACATGGTGATTCACCATATTGGTTATGACGAACGACGTGGCATTGCTGCAGCTGGCAAAGTTCCACCAAATCCACTTGATCAATTAAAAGCTGTTGTTGATGCAGTTGGTGTTCCAGTACAAGCAGTTGGTGGTTTATCACTAGAGCAAGCAATTGCATCACCATCTTATGGCGCACCACTTGTTGTAATTGGCGCTCCCCTAGCAATTGATGCTGATTCATTCTCTCGCGGTGCTGGAAATGTTGAAGAGGTATTGCGAAAGATCTGCGAAAAAGTTCATGCCTATGGCGATGTTGCTATTACTCCGAGAAAAAATTAATAAAAGGACTAGATAATGAAATCAATTGGCGTAGTTAATTACTCATCAAAACCGTTAAGTGTTGAACTACAAGAGATCGAGCGCCCAGTTGCTGGTGATGATGATGTAATCATGCAGGTTGAAGCGGTAAGTGTTTGCGGCAGTGATCTGCACCAATGGCATGGCACAAACTCTTGGGCGGTTAATTACCCAGTTGTACTTGGACATGAATTTTGCGGTGTAATCGCAGAACTTGGTAAAAATGTAAAGGCAGCAGGTAAGTGGAAAGAGGGCGATCGCGTTGTTACTGAAACTGCAGCGGTAATTGATGCAGATTCACCAATGTCTCGAATTGGTAAGTACAACTTAGATCCAAGCCGGAAGGGTTTTGGTTACGGTGTAAATGGCGGTATGACCCGTTATGCCAAAGTGGCATCGCGTTTACTACACCGCGTTCCACAAAATATTTCCTTTGAATTCGCTGCTATGACTGAACCTTGCGCTGTTGCATACAGCTCAACAATCGCGCCAGGATTTATTAAACCTGGTGATCGCATTGTGGTACTTGGCCCTGGCCCAATTGGCGTACTTGCAGTTGCTATGGCACGTCTTGCTGGTGCTGAAGTGGCATTAGTTGGACTTGAAAAAGATCGCAACCGATTAAAT
>CAEZWN010000040.1_pt1 | contig 8371 bp, 7 predicted proteins | sample 7265001 | NCBI WGS metagenome assembly CAEZWN01 (sample SAMEA6813883, study PRJEB35770) | freshwater metagenome | biome: Freshwater; feature: Freshwater reservoir; material: water | place: Czech Republic | collected 2015-11-04 | depth 0.5m m
GGCGATCTCTGAAAGAGTCTTCTTACCATCGCAGGATTGCAAAAATCTATAGCGTTGAATTTCAGTAAAACAAAATCCCTTTCTTGGGCTGCCTACGTAGTAATCACCATTTACTAATTGGATAAGTGAGGTGCCAGGACGCAGTATGGGAACCTGTTGCTCAGGTTGATTTTGCTCAGGTTGATTTTTCATCTGCGCAGATTGCCCAATTTAAAGGTAGCTAATATCGCCAGCGCGCAGATCTGTGGTTAATTGGGCATTTAAATCTCGATCGGTGATGCTGCAATAAACAAGTAGTTAATTGGATCAAAAGAAACAGCGGCCTGGTATTTAAACCAGAGCCGCTGCTCTACATCTTGGAAGTTACTGCTTCCTGAATTTAACTTCAGGAGGTAAATCTAAGAGTTACTCTTTAAGGATTTGTTTATGCCTTACCTAGAATGCGGTTCACCTTAGTGCCGCATACTGGACAGATTCCTTGAGCCATACGGCGTCCAGAATCAGAGACCTTAACTTGTCCTTCGAAAGAGCGCTTCTCTTTGCACTTAACGCAGTAAGCCTCGCCTTTGTACTCTTCTGCCATTTTGATCCTCCATCTGCCGCACGATCAGGAGCTACAGGAAGTTCCTGTATGAGCGTACGAATGAGCCCACCATACCCGCCGTAGCACGCTCATGCGGGGTTTTCCACGCATAAAACCCTAAATATCCCGCATAAATGAGGAAATCACCTATGAATCTACGGTTTCACCTGCAGATTGGGCATCGGTGGCTCCAAAATCTGCTGATTGGCTACCAATCTCATAACCTTCTAGAAATGCTTCGGCGCGAGATTGTTCGGTATACCTTTCTAAGTACTCGTAAAAGTTTTTATCATGAGCATGAACACGCAAATGAATTAGCTCATGAAAGATGATGTAATTTAAAACGTAATCAGGTGCGGTAATTAAGCGCTCTGAAATTCGAATGGTGCCATCTACTGTGGTGCAAGAGCCCCACCGTTCATTCATCTGCCGCCAAGTAATGCTGGTTGGACGTTCGTAAAAATCAGGCAAGTACTTAGCTAGAAGTTCTAGTGAAATCTTTAATAGTTGATCATCGCCCTTGCGCGCCTTTGCCTCGCGCTTTAAAACCATCTCGATCATCTCCGGAATTAACTCAAGCTCTTGGCGCTTACTTAGCCGAGCTGGAATATGGATCTCAATAACACCGGCTTGTCGAAAGGCGGAGATACTTCGTTTGCGGCGCTCTTTGCGAATAACTCGATACTCGGGCAAGCCAGGAGGTAAAACTGGCAGATTTGAAATTGAGGAGGATCGCTGAAAAGCTCGACTACGATTTTTTCGTGGCTTAGCAGGTGGCATGGGCGGCAAGATATCTGCGAATAGATCCTCTTGATTAAAGTTATCCACCGCTGCCTCGCTTTATCCACTTAAATTGCGGAGATCTCCACAGTTTTGTCCACAGATGAAGTAAATGTTAAACCAGTCAGCGCTCGCCACGGTAGATGTCGAGGTGGATTTCGCAGATTATTAAATTACTTAGCAAGTAGCGCAAGGGATTTGGCGGGTGAATCTAAAATTTATTGAGATTATTCACTTTCCAAAACGCGAGATTAAGTTGATTCTCAACTTTTATTCACATAGGTTTCCACCACGAACTCCTCGGATAACCGTTTTATATCTGCAAGGGGAAGGCAGATACAAAATCGTGCGCCCGGGGAGTTCGCTTTTCTAAATTAGGCCAGATAGTTTTTAAATTAGGCCAGATGGTTTTTAAATTAAACCAGATAGATCATCGGGAACAGTCACGCTACTTAAGAAAGCTGCTGCATCCTTTAAATCATTAGGCATTGGCAAAAATGCTGGATCCTCCCAACACTTATCGCGTCCATCAGCACCACGCAAAACTTTTACCTCACCCCAAAATGTTGCGGCCTCTCTCATCTTTCTCGGAGAAACTTCTAAGCCAAGCAATGTTGCAAATAATTGTTGCATCGGAGAGTTAGTTGCTCGTCTGCGCCGTGAGTTTTCAATTAAAGCGTTAAAGGATGGAATGCGATCTGCTGCAACCTGCGAAATTACATGATCAATCCAACCTTCAATTAAGGCCAGCGCCATCTCTAGTTTTGTTAATGCCAACTCTTGAGCTGGAGTTTGTTGTGGCGTGAATAGACCTTTATCAATTGCAATTGTTAATGATTGTGGATTATTAATATCAAAATCTTCACTGGACATCGCCTCTTCTGCTTGACGTTGAATTGCTTCAACATCAATAGATATTCCTTTGCCGTAAGTAGTAATTACATCGCCGATATACCCCATTAACCAAGGTGTATTAGCAAATAAACGTGATGCACTTACTTCGCGCAATGCTAAATAAATCTCAACCTCTGCCTCTGGAAGTCCTAAGCCTTGTGACCACTCTTGAATATTTTGTGGAATTAAGTGCGCACCAGCGCTAAGTGGGATTGCTACATCATTTGCACCTGTAATTGAGTTGGCAATCGCGCCAATACTTTGACCTAATTGAGTTGCTATTAATGTGCCCATGAAGCTGCGTAGCAATCTGGCCAACATCTCTTTCATCGCTTTTTGTTGCTCTGGCGATTGGTTTTCTAAGCCAGATAATTCAACTGGCAATCCTGCTTGTGCACCATTAATAACATTTGCCAGCGCATCTGCCATACCTAGCGCCAGTGGCTCGATTAAGCCTTGCCAGCTAAGCAGAGAGGAATCAAGCCAATCTCTTTTAGACCAGGCTGGTTGCAAATTACTTGAAGCGGCTGGAAACAAAATCTCGGCATCCAGCCAGGTGTTAGCAATTTCTAAGGCATCTAAAACTTTCTTTTGATCTGATGTTCCAATTGGTTGCTCACCTTTTGCGGCGATAATTTTTCGGGCAATATCGCGAAGTGCATCGATGGTAATTAAATTTTGATTTCCAGCAGCTGTTACAGATTGCGCCGATTCAAAAAAAGTTTTGGCACCCATTAGCGCATTTGGATCCAGACCCATCTCTGAGAATTGGCGCATCATCGCTTCAAAGTCAGGTTGCCCCTCGTTTGGCAAAAATCCAAAACTCATTTATTTACTCCGATATCCATTAAGTTCACAGTACATCTATAACAACAATCCCAGCATTTTTCTTCCCCGCTCAATAGGATAACTCTCATGAGTTCATCGGCCCCAGCATTGTCGGCATTAGTTTGGTGGCTAATTCCACTTGTGGCGGTTTTCTCATCAATTGTTTATGTGGTCTGGGTATCAAAGTTTCAATCTAAATTTGATAAAGAAACCCACCGATCCATGGGCAAATTCCAAAAATTTCAAAATACTTTCAAAGATAAGAAATAGTTAATTGCGCCAGCTTTCCCCATTTAAAATAAGAGTCCCTAGATTTTCACAATTAATCTTTCTACTTATTTTGTTACTCGCTTTTTTCCTGCCAACTCCATATGTATTAATGTCACCAGGAACTCCGCAAAATATTCTTGGTAATGCAATATCCATCTCTGGCGCGAAAACTTTTCCAGTAAATGGAAAATTATCGGTAACTTCTGTGATGGTTACCAATCCAGACTCTTACATAACCGGTTTTGATATTTTGTATGGCTGGATAATTGCCGATCAGGCTGTACTGCCAAGAGTTGAAATTTATCCTGAGAATGAAACAGCAGAGCAATCCACACAACAAGGCGCTGCTGATATGCAGGAGTCACAAGCTAATGCCACATCCGCCGCCCTTTCTTTATTAGGCTATAAAGGCGATACCAAGTTAATTGTTAACTCTGTTAATGAGAAAAGTTTTGCATTTAAAGCATTGTTAACTGGTGATCAAATAATTGGCATTGATGGAATAGTGCTCACTTCTGCAACACAGATAACTGATTATTTAGATTCACTTTCGCCAGGAAAGGTAGTAAAGGTAAAGATTCTAAGAGGCGCAGCGGTAACAAATAATGCAGCCGATAATTCAATTGAGGTACCAATAAAGCTATCTGCCCGCGATGATGGCAGTGCCTTTATTGGAGTTAATATTGAAACCAAACACAACTATCCAATTACCGTAAAAATTAAGTTAGATGAAACTGGCGGTCCGAGCGGCGGTTTAATTTTTGCATTAGGTATTATTGAAAAATTACAAAGTGAAGATTTAATTCGTGGCCGTAATATTGCCGGAACTGGAACTATTACTGATACTGGCAAGGTCGGCCCTATTGGTGGAATTACTGAGAAAATAATTGGTGCCAAGAAAGCTGGTGTATCAATATTTTTAGCACCACAAGATAATTGTTCAGACATTACTCACCCAGAACTTTTACAAGGCATAAAAGTTGTGCCGGTTGCCACACTTTCGCAAGCCTTAGATGTGTTAAGAGCGCCAGATTCTGCGAACTTAGCATCCTGCAATATTGGCTAGGATCTGCCCATGAGTAACTCTGGCGCAGGCGGTAATTCACCTTTTGGTAATAATCCATTTGGCAACGGTTTTGGAAATGGATTTGGTAACGGACTAGGAAATGGTGGAAATCCATTTGCCAACTTCGGCCGTCGCAATCCTGGATCACCACGAAGAATTAGTCCACTATCAATAACTATTGGTGTTTTATTCTTACTTTCACTTTTACTAGTTTCACTAAGTGGCTTTTATGCAGATTTACTCTGGTATCGCTCAGTTGATTTTGTAAATGTTTGGCAGACTACTTTATTTACCAAGATCTATTTATTTATTGGATTTGGTTTTGTAACCGCTCTTGTAGTTACCGCAAATGTTTACTTTGCATTTCGCAAGCGCCCAATTTATGTGCCGGTCACAGTTGAAGCGGACAATCTTGAACGTTATCGCACCCAACTTGAGCCAATTCGTAAATTTGTAACTATTGGAATTTTTGCCACATTGTTCTACTTTGCTGGAACTGCTGGTTCAAAGCTTTGGCAAGAGTGGTTGTTGTTTAAGAATGCCACAACCTTTGGCGTGACCGATCCACAATTTGGAAAAGATGTCTCATTCTTCGCATTTAAATTACCAATGTGGCAATCATTAATTGGTTGGGCAATTTCAACTGTTATTTTGACTATTTTGGCTGCAGCGGCAGTTCATTACATTTATGGCGGAATTCGCACACAAGTTAAAGAGGATCGCACAACAGTTGCGGCCCGAGTTCAACTTTCAGTCTTACTTGGTTTTCTAGTCTTGTTAAAGGCGGTTGCCTATTGGTATGACCGCTATGCCTTAACTTTAAAAGAGGGCAAATTAATTACCGGCCTTACCTATACCGATGTAAATGCAGTCTTGCCGGCGAAATCAATTTTGGCGGCGATCGCCGTAGTTTGTGCACTTTTATTCTTTGCCAACATCATCCGTAAATCATGGTTGCTGCCAACTGCAGGTGTTGCGCTGATGGTTATTGCATCTGTATTAATTGCTGGTATTTATCCAGCCACTATTCAACAATTCCAAGTTAAGCCAAGTGAGTCATCAAAGGAAGCTCCATTTATCCAAAAGAATATTGATGCCACTCGCGCTGCTTATGGACTTGAAAATGTTGAAATCAAGGATTATCAAGCAACAGTTACAACCTCTGCTGGTCAATTAGCAAATGATGCTGCCACAATTGCCAACATTCGGTTGATGGATCCAAATGTTCTTTCTGCAACTTATCGCCAACTTCAACAAATTAAGCCTTATTACACCTTTGCAGATTCATTAGATATTGATCGTTACACAATTAACGGACAAGAGCGAGATGTTGTTGTTGCAGTTCGTGAATTAAATATTGAAGGAAATCCATCTCGAAACTGGATTAATGATCACTTGGTTTACACACATGGTTTTGGAATGGTTGCCGCTTACGGAAATGTTCGCGATGCTGATGGCAAGCCAAGTTTTATCGTTGGTGATATTCCACCAACTAATGGCCTAGGAGAGTTCCAACCAAGAATTTACTTTGGCGAGAATATGTCTAACTACTCAATTGTTGGCGGAACTTCAGAGAGTGCACCAGCAGAGCTGGATTACCCAGATGATAAATCTGCTAATGGGCAAAAGAATTACACATACACCGGCAAGGGTGGTGTGCCAATGGGCTCACTATTTACCCGCTTGTTGTTTGCAATTAAGTATCAAGAACAACGAATCGTATTATCTAATTTAATTAACTCCAGTTCAAAGATTTTGTATGATCGCAATCCACGTGATCGTGTAGCAAAGGTTGCACCATGGTTAACAATTGATGGCGATCCATATCCTGCAGTTGTAGATGGCAAGATTGTTTGGATTCTTGATGGTTACACAACCTCAAATGGATATCCAAACTCTCGAAAAGTTAATTTAGCTGACACTGCCGACGCACTCACCTCTCGTGCGGCCGCAGTTGCATCCTTAGAAGATAAGAGCGTTAATTACATTCGTAACTCTGTTAAAGCAACGGTAGATGCTTATGACGGCACAATTACTATGTATCAATGGGATGAAAGTGATCCCGTACTTGCAACATGGAGCAAAGCTTTTCCAGGAACTGTAAAAGCAAAGAGTGAGATCTCTAAGGAATTACTTTCACATATTCGCTATCCAGAGGATATGTTCCGCGTGCAACGCGATATCTTGAGCGCTTATCACGTGACCTCTGCTGATGCTTTTTACGGCGGTCAAGATTTCTGGCGCGTGCCTCGCGATCCATCAACCTTTGGCGCTAATGCTGGCAATCAACCGCCGGTCTATCTAACAATGCAAATACCAGGACAAACCAAACCAACATTCTCACTTTCAACTCCATTTGTTCCACGTGGTGGCCGAGAAAACCTCTCTGCATTAGCGGTTGTTAATTCAGATAATGGTCCGGATTACGGAAAAATTACTGTGCTTCAACTTCCAAGATCTGCAAACGTTGCTGGACCTTCACAAGTTGCCTCTAACTTTGAAGCAAAACCAGAGGTAGCAACGACCTTGTCATTGCTTCGTCAGGGTGGATCAGATGTAGTGCTGGCAAATCTTTTAACCTTGCCAGTTGGAAACGGTTTACTTTATGTACAACCAGTTTATGTACGTGCGACCGCAAACACTGCGGCTTATCCATTGCTGCAAAAGGTATTGGTTTCATTTGGTGATCAAATTGGATTTGATGACACATTAAAGGGTGCACTTGATCAAGTATTTGGTGGAAACTCAGGAACAAGTTCTGGAAATAATATTCCAACAACTACACCAGGTGGTTCTACAAGCGGCACTACTAGCCAAGCAATTAAATCTGCAATTGCATCATTGCAATCTGCATACAAGGATTACATTGCAGCACAAAAGAAATTAGATGGTGCAGCGATGGATAAAGCACGTGCCAGATTAGAGGCTGCAATATCTGCGTTGAACTCAGCACAAAATCGTTAATACTTAACTCTAAAAAAAGAAGAATCAAAGAGTTAAGCGTTAAAATTTAAAGAGATTTACTCTTAAATTTTTTTCGATTTTGCTTTAAATCCTTATTCCTTTAAGATTGCCGAACCGACGCGGGGTGGAGCAGCTCGGTAGCTCGCTGGGCTCATAACCCAGAGGTCATAGGTTCAAATCCTGTCCCCGCTACCAAATTAAATAGTTGCAACTTATCTGTTGCAACTAAGCGCTTTCGACTAATTGCAGTCGATGACTTACTGAAAACTCACCGTAAGCCAGACCATCAATAGCCAAGACAAAAACGCTCTGTCCAGCGGCATGTCCACTCTCAATTGCATCAGATATATCTTTCGGAAATGGTGCACTCGCTTTCACCATTGCAAGACTTGGGCCAAAGAGAGCGGTTCGAGATTTGCCATTCAAAATTATCCGCGCCGCAATACCCTGAATTGGTGATTGGTTCCATTGGGTAAATGCAATTGGAGTCGCACCTTCGCCCTCTAAATGTTTTGCGATTGCTGCCATAGCTTTATGTTGATCAGATGCGTTCTCAGCCATTTTTGCTAAGTGTTCTCGTAATCCAATTATCAAAGTGAGGGTTACCGTTCGAATGGTGCTCTGCTCAAAGTAGGTATCTGGATCGCTCTTATATGGATTAGTTTCAAATACTTCCGATTCAATCTCAAAAATCTCTTCATATTTTGGCTCTGGTGGCGCAGCTTTTACGCGTTTTCTACCACCGTTATTAGTAAGGCTCTTAACCAACTTAACAAGTAAAAAAATAAGGAGCAGTGAAATCAAGCCAACAATTACGTAGAAGGCGATTTCAACTTGTGAGGCGCTTAGTGTTATTCCAGCGATATTGAGTTCATTAAACTCAATCGAATTTAGAAAACTTGGCATCAGTTGATCTCTTTCAAGAAAGCTTCATGAAGTAAACCATTGCTAGAAATTGCGCTACCGCCATGTGGCCCATCTTGACC
>CAEZWN010000042.1_pt1 | contig 7899 bp, 8 predicted proteins | sample 7265001 | NCBI WGS metagenome assembly CAEZWN01 (sample SAMEA6813883, study PRJEB35770) | freshwater metagenome | biome: Freshwater; feature: Freshwater reservoir; material: water | place: Czech Republic | collected 2015-11-04 | depth 0.5m m
AACTATGGCTTATCAATCATTCATCGAATTTAGCAATAGCCAGCAATGGCAAAGTTTGAGTAAACAAGGTGCGAACCTACAACGTCCGCTTTGGGCATCGACTGGAGTTAAAGATCCAGCCTATGATCCAACTAGATATGTAATGCAGTTAATTGCTGCCAATACCGTTAATACGATGCCTGAAAATACTTTGAATGCAGTCAGATCAACTGGCGTATTCGCAGGTGAGACAATCACCGATAATTATCAAAATGCTAAAGCAAACCTAGCAAAATTAGCACTGGCCGGAGTTGATCTGGAAAAGATTACAAATGCGCTAGAAATCGACGGAGTAGAAAAATTTGAAGCAGCCTGGCTTGAGTTAATCGATTCTGTAAAAACTGTTGCAGGTAAATAAATGAGGTTATCTGGAAAGTTAGCTAACAAAAGTAATTCCCAGATCACCAATAGGTTATTAGAAATCGCTCCTAGATTAGCTAGAAAAGATGCAACCCTCTGGGGGGAAGATGCAAAGGATGAAGCAAGTGTTCGCCTTAATTGGATCGATCTGCCAAATCAATCCCGAGATTTACTGCCCCAATTAGATGCCGTATCTGCGTGGGCCAGATCTAAAAAACTAGAAAATATTGTTCTGTGCGGCATGGGTGGATCATCATTAGCACCCGAGGTTATTGCTAAAACCTATAAAAAAAATCTAACTGTCTTAGACTCAACTGATCCAAAACAAATAGAACTGGCTATCCCGAAGAATTTACGTAAATCTCTATTTGTGATTGGCTCCAAATCAGGATCAACTATTGAAACTGCTTCGCAAAAATCTTTTTTTGAACATTTACTTGTTGAAAATCAACTAAATCCCGCCGATCACATAGTAATTGTGACCGATCCTGGCTCACCTTTGCACAATGATGCAAAAGATAAGGGGTATCGGGTAATAACTGCTGACCCAAATGTTGGTGGCAGATTTAGCGCCCTGTCAGCTTTTGGTTTAGTTCCTGCCGCGCTAATCGGAGTTGATGTAAGTGAACTGCTAGATGATGCTTTGGTTGCATCCGAACAATTTTGTTTAGAAGGTTCTCTAGCAATAAGTATTGCTGCGGTGCTTTTTGAAAGCGGTAATCAATTTATTTCTTTTTGTGAAGAGAATAATCCAAATCCTGGATTATCAGATTGGATCGAGCAACTTATCGCCGAATCGACGGGAAAGAATCAAACTGGTCGACTGCCGATCGTTACGCAATCATTATCAGAACAGCAATTTGGAACCACCATATCCTTTTCCCCCGGTGATTTTGATCTGGTTGTGGAAGCTTCATTAGGAGCTCAATTTATTTTGTGGGAATGGGTGACTGCATTGCTTTGCTACGCACTTGAAGTTGATCCGTTTAATCAACCTAACGTTACCGAAGCCAAAGAGCAGACAAGTAATGTTCTAAAATTAAAACAAAGTTATATTCATCTATCTGAGATGAAGCAGTTTGAAGATTCAGAGTTTATTTTGTACTCAAATCGTAAAATTAATTCTATTGCTGATTTTTTTAAAGTACAGATGGAGTATGTTGCTTTGATGGCCTATTTAACAAGAGGCGTTGACGATTCAGTAATATCACTGCGCAATCTAATCAGCGAGAAAATTAATAAACCAACTACCTTTGGTTGGGGACCAAGATTCTTACACTCCACCGGGCAATTTCATAAAGGCGGACAACCTAACGGCGGCTTCGTTCAGATAACCTCTGAGCCAATTTTAGATTTTGCAATTGCCGGAACTGATTACACCTTTAATGAGTTGATAACTGCCCAAGCAATTGGAGATGGCATTGCGCTTCGTAAAAGAGATTATCCATTCCTACAAATTCATTTAAAAAATAGGAAAAGCGGTATTGAAAAGCTACGTAAAATTATTACAGAACTTTAATCATCACCTTGTAATTTTTTAATTGCATTATCCAAAATCTTTGTGGCTTCTGCCTCTGTGCGTCGTTCTTTTACATATGCTAAGTGAGTTTTGTAAGGTTCATTTTTTACTGGAAGTGGCGGTTTATTTTTATCTCTACCAGCCGGAAAACCGCAACGAGGACAATCCCATTCAGCAGGAATTTCAACAGTTCCATCTTCAGCAAAAGAAGGTTTAGTTTCATGACCATTTGCACACCAATAGGAAATTCGGAAACGAGCAATTGCTTCACCGCGTTCTGCTTCACCCATTGGGCCGGCACCGACGCGACTACCTCTTATTGCACTTCCACCAGCCATTTTTTCTCCCTTTAGAAATTACTTAAGCAATAAACTTAAAGCGACAACAGCTGCAAACCAAACTCCACCAACTACGATCGTAATTCGGTCTAAATTCTTTTCTACAACAGATGATCCACCATAAGTTGAAGATATACCTCCACCAAAGAGATCTGATAAACCAGAGCCCTTACCTTTGTGTAACAAAACCAAAATAATCATCAAGGCGCTAGATAGCATCAGAATTATAGATAGCGCGAGAGTCATTTATTCACCTTTACTTTTAGCTGTTAAATACCAGAGCCTAGGATACCTTATTTGCCACTCGATGGAATTTACAGATTCGGGCAAACTCCTCGGGATCAAGTGAAGCACCGCCCACCAGCGCGCCGTCGATATCTTCTTCCTTCATGATTTCAAGAATATTTATTGATTTAACTGAACCCCCGTAAAGAATTCGACAATTATCGGCGATCTCATCGCTACCAATTTTACGTAATTCATTTCGGATCGCCCCACACACTTCCTGCGCATCTTCAGGAGTTGCGGTTTTGCCGGTGCCAATCGCCCAGACTGGTTCATATGCAATCACAATTTTCTTCAAATCTGGTTTGTGAAAACCTTTCAGCGCATTACGCAGCTGATTTAAAACATGTTCTACATGATTGCCCGACTCGCGAACCGCTAACTCTTCACCAACACACAAAATTGGTTTTAACTCATTAGCAAGTGCCGCCCTGATCTTGGCATTAACAACCTGATCATCCTCTTTATGATTTGCTCTTCGTTCGCTATGACCAATAACCACATATGTACAACCGATTTTCGAAAGCATTGAACCGGAAATTTCACCAGTGTATGCACCAGATGTTGCCGTACTTAAATCTTGCGCTCCGTAAGTTAATCGAAGTCGATCACCATCTACCAATGTTTGAACAGATCTCAAATCAGTAAATGGTGGCAGAATTACAACTTCAACCGCATCGTGATCACGATCTTCTAATGAATATGCTAATTTCTGAGTTACTGCAATTGCCTCTAGATGATTTAAATTCATCTTCCAATTACCTGCAATTAATGGCTTACGCATATCTCCCCTAACTTAAGGCAATCAAACCAGGCAACTCTTTGCCCTCGAGATATTCAAGAGAGGCGCCACCACCGGTTGAAATATAGCCAAATGCTTCATCTGAAAAGCCTAATTTGCGTACTGCAGCGGCCGAGTCGCCACCTCCAACTACTGAAATTCCAGAAACTTGCGTTAAAGCTTGCGCGATAGATTTGGTACCCGCTGCAAAATTTGAAAACTCAAAGACACCCATTGGTCCATTCCAAAAAACAGTTTTGCATTTAATTATTTCATCAGCAAATAATTTTGCTGATTGCGGGCCAATATCTAGACCCATTTGATCTACGGGTATTGCTGACACATCAACAATCGTTGGTGTGGCACCCTCTGAAAACTCTGGCGCAACCACAATATCGGTAGGTAAAAGAAAAGTTACACCCTTATTTTGTGCCCGCTCCATCAACTCTTTTACTAATGGGATCAGATCTGGTTCTACTAATGATTTGCCAACCTCTTTGCCAGTTGCTGCTAGGAAGGTAAAAACCATGCCGCCGCCAATTGCAATCAGATCAACTTTCTCGAGCAAATTGGATATTACTGCGATTTTATCTGACACCTTCGCACCACCCAGTACAACTCCATAGGGACGTTCTGGTTTGAGAGTTAGTTTTTCCAGTATTAAAACTTCTGCTGAAATTAAATCACCAGCTGCATGAGGAAGTAATTTCGCCAATTCAAATACAGAGGCATGTTTGCGATGGACTGCGCCAAAGCCATCACCGATATAGAAATCACCGTAGGTAGATAATTCAGTAGCCAATTCATTTCGCTCTGTTTCATCCTTGCTAGTTTCAGAATTTTCATATCGAATGTTTTCTAGCAAAAGAACTTCACCAGGTTTTAATGAACGAGCTAATTGTTTAACCCCGGTTATCTTTGGTGAGAATTTAACCTCTTTATTTAATAACTCCCCTAGTTTTTTAGCAACTGGTGCCAATGAAAGTTCAGGCTTGCGTTCACCTTTTGGTCTACCCAGGTGGGCGATAATTGTGATGGAACAATTGTTGGTAAGTAATTTATTTATTGTACTTAATGATGCTCGGATTCTGCCATCATCGGTGATGACGCCATCTTTAATCGGTACATTTAAATCACAGCGCAAAATTACTTGCGCATTTTGCGGATTTAGATCAGAAAGAAGCTTTACTTCCATTACTGATTAAAGTGACTTGCCAATATATTGAATCAAATCTACTAAGCGATTTGAATAACCCCATTCGTTGTCATACCAACCAACAACCTTTACTTGGGTTCCAATAACTTTGGTCAAACCAGAATCGAAGATACAAGATGCTGGATCAGTCACAATATCTGCAGAAACAATTGGATCTTCGGTATAGGTCAAATATCCCTTTAACGAACCTTCACTCGCCTTTTTAATTGCAGCGTTAATTTCGGCAACTGTCACCTCTTTTGATAATTCAACAGTTAAATCTGTAGCTGAACCAGTTGGAACTGGAACACGCATCGCAAAACCATCTAGCTTTCCTTTTAACTCTGGGATAACAAGTGAGATGGCTTTAGCTGCTCCGGTAGAGGTAGGAATGATTGATAGAGCAGCCGCGCGAGAGCGACGTAGATCCTTATGTGGAAAATCTAAAATAACTTGATCATTGGTATAGGCATGAATAGTTGTCATTAAACCACGCACAATTCCAAATTCATCATTTAAAACTTTAGCCATTGGCGCTAAGCAATTTGTAGTACAAGAAGCATTAGAGATGATGTTATGTTTAGTTGAATCGTAATTTTCGTGGTTAACACCCATCACGATCGTAATATCTTCATCAGTTGCCGGAGCAGAGATAATTACTTTTTTAGCACCAGCGGTAATATGTTTCTGAGCATCGGCTGCCTTTGTGAAAATTCCAGTTGATTCAACAACTACATCTACTCCTAATTTGCCCCAAGGAATATTAGCTGGATCTCGTTCAGCACTTACCGAAATAGTTTTACCGCCAACTGTAATTGTGGTGTCAGTATGTGTCACTGGTTGATTTAAGCGACCAAGAATTGAGTCATACTTTAAAAGATGAGCAAGAGTGGCGTTGTCTGTTAGATCATTGATTCCAACAATTTCAAATTTTGCACCTGATTCCAGTGATGCACGTAGGAAATTTCTACCGATTCGACCAAAGCCATTAACGCCAACTTTTAACATATTAGAACCTCATCTTTAAGTTATTTACAAAAGTATCTTTAAATGAATATCACGACAATGTGATGGGTAAATCTTATCAGTCCAAAAATGGGAATTAGTTAAGCAAATCTGGGCTAACACTTGCTTCCGTATCAGGAATTCCCAGATCTCGAGCACGTTTATCAGCCATTGCAAGTAATCTTCTGATTCGTCCAGCTATTGCATCTTTGGTCATTGGTGGCGAGGCTAACGAGCCAAGCTCCTCCAAACTCGCCTGTCCGTGATTGATTCGAAGCTCACCGGCCTCTTTCAAATGTGTTGGAATCTCTGGTCCTAAAATCTCCATTGCACGTTGCACACGTGCCGATGCAGCAACCGCTGCTCTTGCTGATCTACGTAGATTTGCATCATCAAAATTTGCTAATCGATTAGCAGTTGCGCGCACTTCACGACGCATCCTGCGCTCCTCCCAAGCTAGAACAGTTTCATGTGCACCTAAACGAGTTAACAATGCGCCAATCGCATCACCATCACGAATTACAACACGATCAACATTTCTAACCTCTCGAGCCTTTGCCGTAATTCCTAATCTACGAGCCGCACCAACTAGAGCAAGTGCTGCTTCAGGACCAGGGCAGGTAATTTCCAATGCAGATGATCTGCCAGGTTCAGTTAAAGAGCCATGAGCTAAAAACGCACCGCGCCAAGCAGCCTCTGAATCACAAATTGCCGCAGATACAACTTGTGGTGGTAAACCTCGAATTGGTCGATTATTTGAATCAACTAAACCAGTTTGTCTAGCAAGTGCATCACCATCAGCTAATACCCGAACAATGTATCGACTTCCTTTTCTAATACCACTAGCTGAAACAACAGATAACTCGCTTTCATGACCAAATACTTCGGCAATATCTTTGCGCAATCTGCGCGCAGCTTGAGCGGTATCTAACTCCACCTCAATAATAATTTTGCCAGCCGAGATATGTAATCCCCCAGCAAAGCGAAGAAGTGCTGAAACCTCTGCCTTTCTGCAACAAGGTTTTGTTACCGAAAGTCTGCTTAACTCATCTTTTACTGCTTCAGTCATTGCCATGTGATTATCTAATCAGATTTGGTTGCAAAATGTGGCCGAAAGCGGAAAATAATTTCTTTGAATCATGGTGGAAAGTTTGCACATTATCTGCTAGGTCAAAGGAAACTACTTTGCCTCCGCATTTTTTAACTAGGGATTCAAAAGCGGAATTATTGGTGGCAATCCGATGATCTACTAATGCAAAATCAAATTTGAAATCTGGTAGGTGTTTCAGAATAAATTGCAGATGATCGGTTAATGAGGAGCCTGCGTACTCCTCAGAAGTTGTAGGATCTGGCAAATTAAAGATCAAAATCTTTTTAGCCTTTGACTTACTAATTGCCGCTGCCTGTTCTTTCAGCAATAAGTGCGGCATAACACTTGAAAGCCAAGAGCCGGGACCGAATGTAATCCAATCGGCTTGCTCAATAACTGAAAGTGCCTCCGGAGTAGATTTTGGTGATTCCGGAATTATTCGAAGTTGAATTACTTCACCTTTTGCTGCCGCTACTTCGATTTGTCCTCGAATAGTTTTACTTTCTCCATTTAATTCAAATGTGCCCTCGATATCTAGTGGCTCCAGCGCCATTGGAAGAACCCGTCCTACTACCTGCAGTAAATCTCCCACACGCTCTAATCCTTTTACCGGATCACCATCGCGATCCCACAGCGCTGTCAATAATAAATTTCCAATCGCATGATTATCCATTTCACCAGCACTGGTAAATCGGTACTGCATAATCTCTGCCCAGCTTCTGCCCCAATCATCATCACTGCATAATGCAGCAAGTGCCATTCTTAAATCTCCTGGCGGTAATGAGTTAAATTCTGCACGTAATCTTCCTGAAGAACCACCGTTATCTGCAACGGTAACAATCGCTGTCACATCTTTGGTGACATTGCGCATCGCCGACAAGGTTGCTGCTAAACCATGACCTCCCCCCAGACAAACTACCTTTGTGCTCATTTATAACTCTCTACCTAAATCACGATGCATTGCTTTAGTTTGAATTACCTTGCCATTTACAAAATCTTTTTTGGTTAACCGCACATGCAGCTCTTGGGTTATCGCTACGGAACGATGCTTGCCACCAGTACAACCAATAGCCAGTGTTAAGTACTTACGACCTTCATTTATAAAACCCTTCGCCATAGTTTCAAAGAGAGATTGATATCTATCTAGAAATTCGCCAACATTGGCAGAGCTTAAAACCGCATCACTTACCGCTTTATCTAATCCAGTTAAAGGCCGTAATTTAAGATCCCAATGTGGGTTAGCAATGAAACGACAATCAACAACCAAATCAGCATCAACTGGAATTC
>CAEZWN010000053.1_pt1 | contig 6265 bp, 7 predicted proteins | sample 7265001 | NCBI WGS metagenome assembly CAEZWN01 (sample SAMEA6813883, study PRJEB35770) | freshwater metagenome | biome: Freshwater; feature: Freshwater reservoir; material: water | place: Czech Republic | collected 2015-11-04 | depth 0.5m m
GTTGGCGATGGCAAAGGAATGGTTGGCGTTGGATATGGAAAAGCCAAAGAGGTTCCACAAGCTATTGCTAAGGCAGTTGAAGATGGCAAGAAGAATTTCTTTAAAGTCCCAATTTTAAATGGAACAATTCCACACCCAGTTCAAGGTGAAAAAGCTGCCGGAGTTATCTTGCTTCGCCCAGCATCTCCAGGTACTGGTGTAATCGCTGGTGGTCCAGTTCGTGCAGTACTTGAGTGCGCTGGTATCACCGATGTATTAACAAAATCTTTGGGTTCTGGAAATCCAATCAATATGGTTCACGCAACCGCTGCTGCACTTCGTATGTTGGAGAACCCAACTGCAATTGCTGCACGTCGTGGCCGTCCACTAGAAGATGTTGCTCCTGCAGCGTTAACTCGCTTAGTTGCAGCTCAAGTTACGGTAGGTGCCTAATGCCTCGTTTAAAAGTTACACAACTTCGTTCAAAGGTTGGTAATCCACCTGATCAACGCAACACATTGCGTTCACTTGGATTAAAGCGAATCGGTGATGTTGTTGGTAAAGAAGATCGTCCAGAAATTCGTGGCATGGTTTACGCCGTTCGTCACTTGATCGCTGTCGAGGAGGTTGAATAACAATGGTGCTTAAGGTTCATCATTTACGTCCAGCTCCTGGCGCAAAGACAAAGAAGACTCGTAAGGGTCGCGGTGAAGCTTCAAAGGGAAAGACTGCTGGTCGTGGCGGTAAAGGAACACGTGCTCGTAACGTTGTTCGTGCCGGCTTCGAAGGTGGTCAGCTTCCACTTGTAATGCGTCTGCCAAAACTTCGTGGATTTAAAAATCCAGAGCGTATTGAGTATCAGGCGGTTAACATTTCAACAATTAATGCGTTGTACCCAAAGGGTGGCGATGTAACAGTTGATGATCTAGTTAAAAAGGGTGCAGCCCGTAAGGGTTATCCAGTAAAGGTGCTTGGAAATGGCGATATCTCAGTGAAGGTTTCAGTAGCTGCGCACGCATTTTCAAAATCTGCAACTGAAAAAATCTCTGCAGCTGGTGGATCAGCTAAGACCCTCTAATATCCGTTATAAGTATAGAAATTTAGAAGGAGAAGATTTTGTTATCAGCATTTGGTAAGGCGTTTAAGACACCTGACTTACGTCGCAAGATCTTCTTCACTCTTTCTATTATGGCGCTGTTCCGTTTTGGTTCAGTAGTTCCAACTCCAGGTGTTTCATATGTAAATGTGCAGGAGTGTTTAAAGACTGCAAATACTGGTGGTCTATTTGGCTTAATTAACCTATTTAGCGGTGGCGCATTATTGCAATTAAGTGTGTTCGCACTTGGCATCATGCCTTACATCACCGCATCAATCATTGTTCAGTTGTTAACTGTAGTTATTCCTCGCTTTGAAGCATTAAAGGCTGAAGGACAATCTGGAACTGCAAAATTAACGCAATACACACGTTACTTAACTATTGGATTAGCTGTTCTTCAATCAACTGGTTTGGTTGCTGTAGCGCGCATTCAAGGTCGAATTTTCGCAAACTGTTCTCTACCAATTATTCCGGACACATCATTAGTACGTGTTCTAACCATGATCACAGTTATGACTGCTGGTACATCAGTAATCATGTGGCTTGGTGAGTTAATTACTGATCGCGGTGTTGGTAACGGTATGTCTATTCTTATTTTCACATCTGTTGCAGCTTCATTCCCAGGTCAACTTTGGTCAATTAAATTACAAAAGGGATTGTTTGCCTTCTTATTCGTTCTTGCAGTTGGAGTACTTGTTGTAGCTGCTGTTGTATTCGTAGAGCAAGCACAACGTCGTATTCCAGTTCAGTATGCAAAGCGCCAAGTTGGTCGCCAACAATATGGCGGAACAAGTACCTATATTCCAATTAAGGTAAATCAATCTGGTGTTATTCCAGTTATCTTCGCATCATCACTTCTTTATATTCCATCATTGCTAGTTAACTTCAGCGGATCAAGTGCTGGTTGGGCAACTTGGATTTCAAAGAACTTTGTAAAGGGCGATCACCCAATTTACGTTGCAACTTATGCATTATTGATTATTTTCTTTACTTACTTCTATGTTGCGATCACCTTTAATCCAGATGAGGTTGCCGAAAACATGAAGAAGTACGGTGGATTTATTCCAGGTATTCGTGCTGGTCGTCCAACCTCTGAATATTTGCAATATGTGCTTTCTAGAATTACCGCGCCAGGTGCGTTGTACTTAGCATTTGTTGCGATCATTCCAATTATTGCCTTGATTGTTTTCCAGGCATCACAAAACTTCCCATTTGGTGGAACCGCTATTTTGATCGTAGTTGGTGTTGGTCTTGATACTGCCAAGCAGATTGAATCTCAATTACAACAACGTTCCTATGAGGGGTTCTTGAAGTAATGCGCTTAATCCTGGTTGGACCACCAGGTGCTGGTAAAGGAACACAAGCAGTTCACTTAGCTGCACATTATTCAATTCCACATATTTCAACTGGTGATATTTTTCGTGCCAATATTAAAAATGCGACAGAACTTGGCATACGCGCACAAGCTTTTATGGATAAAGGTGAGTTAGTTCCAGACTCTGTAACCAATGAAATGGTGCGCGATCGGCTTGGACATGATGATGCCAAAAATGGTTTCTTGTTAGATGGTTTTCCGCGTAATACGGCGCAGGCCGATGAATTAAATAAAATTTTGGTTGAAAAGAATATGCCACTAGATGCAGTTCTTGAATTAAAGATTGAAAATGCTGAGATTATTCGCAGATTATCCGGCCGACGTACTTGTCGAAATTGTTCTGCTTCATTTCATATTGATTTTGAAAAACCTAAAGCAGATGGCATTTGTGATGTTTGCCAAGGCGAGTTGTATCAACGCGAGGATGACAAAGAAGAGGTAGTTGCTCGCAGACTTCAGGTTTACACAGAACAAACGGCACCGATTATTGATTACTACAGTAAGGCTGGTTTGTTAAATAGCATCTCAGCGCTCGGTGATGTTTCACAAATTACGCAGCTAGCCATTAAATCTCTAACAAAGTAATTATCATGGCAATTCAAATCAAAACCTTAGAACAATTAAAGTCCATGCGAGAAGCGGGATTAGTTGTTGCCCATACATTAAATTTAATTAGAGATAGCGCCGAAATTGGCATGACAACAGTTGATCTAGATTTATTGGCTGTTAGAAGTTTGGATAAATACAACGCCAAATCATCCTTTAAGGGATATCACGGTTATCCATCTGTTATTTGCGCATCAGTTAATGAAGAGGTTGTGCATGGCATTCCAAATAAGCGCGCACTGCAAGCGGGCGATATTTTGTCGGTTGATTTTGGCGCAATTATTGATGGTTGGCATGGTGATGCAGCGATCTCCATCGGTTTAGGAAATGTTGATCCAGCTGATCAGAAATTAATGGATGTTTGTGAAGAGTCAATGTGGCGTGGAATTGCAGCTGGCGTAAATGGCGGCAAGTTAACTGATATTTCAGAAGCGGTAGAAACTTATATTAATAGCCAAGGTAAATATGGAATCTTGCGCGAATATGGTGGTCATGGCATTGGCAGTGAAATGCACCAAGAGCCACACATTTTAAATTTTGGTAAAGGTGGAAATGGTCCTGATTTAATTCCTGGTATGGCACTTGCAATTGAACCGATGATTACACGTGGCACTGAAAAAACAAAGGTGTTAAGTGATGACTGGACTGTGGTTTCGCAAGATCATTCACGTGGTGCACATTTTGAACACACATATGCAATTGCACCTGATGGAAAACCATTTGTTTTGACGGCAATTGATGGTGGCAGAGCAGAATTAAGCAGGTTAGGAATCGAGATTTCCGAGCTTTTTTAAGGAGTTTTATAAGGCTGGCAGCGGGTTGTAAAGTAGAGCAGTGAGTACAAATCTCGGTGAAATTATGCGATCTGAAATCGCAGAGATTCCAGCAGTTTTTCAAAAATTAGCAGATCAAATTCCTACAATTACCAAGCAAATCAATGAGCTATCGTTAAATAATATTGATTCTGTAATCCTGGTTGCGCGCGGCACATCAGATAATGCCGCCTTATTTCTTAAGTATTTAATTGAAACTAAAATCGGAATTCCATGCGGGTTAGCATCACCTTCAGTGGTAACTATTTATAAGAGCAATCTACGTTTTACTAACTGTTTAGTTATCGGAATCTCACAAAGTGGCCAATCTCCAGACATTGTCACCTACACAAAAGCTGCCAAAGCCGGCGGTGCTAAAAGTATTTCCTTAACCAATGACCCAGAAAGTCCATTGGCTAAAGCCACCGACCTACATCTTTATTTAGAAGCTGGCGCAGAAAAAGCGGTTGCTGCCACAAAGAGTTACTCAGCAGAGTTATTGCTCTCCTATATTTTAGTTTCAGCGTGGGCTAAGCAACCAATTAATTTAGATTCTTTGATTTCTGCAACTAAGCAATCGGTAAGTGATCTGCCAAAGGTATCGGCGATAGTTAACTCCTTTGATCATAAATCAGGCATCACAACAATGGGCCGCGGCTTTGCATATGCAAATGCCCAAGAGTGCGCACTTAAGATTCAAGAGACATTAAAAATTCCAGTATCTTCATTTTCATCTGCTGATTATCTGCATGGACCAATCTCATCTTTAACTGAAAATTCACGAGTTATCTTTTTGGCGCCAACAGGTGTCTCCGTAGAGTCAATGGATAAAACAGTTAATCGGATTAGAGAAATTACTAAACATATTTATTGGATCGGCAGTGGATTTCCCACAAAAACTGGTGAGATCCAAATTGGCGGTGCAACTGGTTTATCAGAACAGGAGTCGGTAATAGCCGACAGTGTGGTGCTTCAACAATTTGCATTGTTGCTAGCGGTAAAAAATAATTTAAATCCAGATGCACCTGCTGGTTTATTAAAAGTTACCCAAACTATTTAAATGTTTTTAACAGACGGCAGTTTTCCCACCTCACGTTCTTATATAAATAATGAATGGGTAGATGGCGGAATTAAATTAATTGATGCCAAGTTATCTTCATATGGTGAAGCCGGCGGAGAAAGTGGCATGGCAATTCCAGGATTTGTGGATCTGCAAGTAAATGGTCATGGCGGTGTGGATTTATTAGTTGCTAAAAGCGCAGATGAAATTAGAAAACTTTCCAGATCACTTTATGCCAATGGCGTAATTGCTTATTTACCAACCTTAATTACGGGGCCACAAGATGTGTCATTAGCTGCCTTGAAATTAATTGAAGAGGTTCGTAAAAATCCATTGCCTGGTGAAGCACAAATAATTGGTACGCATTTAGAAGGACCATTTATCTCACCCGCAAAATCCGGTATGCATCCAGTTAAGTACATTAAAGATCCCGATAAGAGTTTTATTGGTGAATTCTTAAGAGCGGGCAAAATTTCGCAGGTAACAATTGCACCTGAACTACCTGGCGCACTTGAATTAATCAAATTTTTAACAGATTCCGGTGTCGTTGTCTCACTTGGTCATTCAAATGCCACCGCAGCGCAAGCACATGCAGGTTTTGATGCTGGCGCAAAAACGGTGACACATCTTTGGAATGCGATGAAGAAAAAATCTGAGGGTGAGCCAGGCCTGGCTCAAGTAGCGCTAGAGCGAGATGATGTAATGATTCAATTAATTATTGATGAGGTTCATTTAGATTCGCAGTTAGTAATTGATTCATTAAAGCAATGTCCGGGCAGATTTATTGTGACTAATGATGCGGTTTCAGCAGCTGGCATTGGTGAAGGTGTATTTCCATTTGGTGAGATTGAAATTAAAGTTGAAAATGGCAAAGCCACAAGAATGGATGGAACACTTGCTGGTGGAGTTGGCACACTTGATAAATCATTGAAATTAATGTGGGAGTACGGTGTTGGGCTAGAAGATGCAATTGATTCAGTTACATCAAGACCAGCAGATTTGATGGGGATGGGTCATTTAGGCCGGTTAGATCTTGGATCTCCCGCTCAGATTCTCACGCTTTAAGGCCGATTTTCCTTTTTTTACCCTCACGCTTAAACTAACCCTCCTGCCTTGAAAGAGGTAAACCCAATAAAGATCAGAAAAGTAGGTATCGCTTGGCCAAGAAAGATGGTGCTATCGAAATCGAAGGCACTGTTGCTGAAGCATTACCTAACGCAATGTTCCGAGTTGAGTTAACAAATGGTCACAAAGTTTTAGCACATATCAGTGGAAAGATGCGACAGAACTACATTCGTATTTTGCCGGAAGATAAAGTGATTGTTGAACTTAGTCCA
>CAEZWN010000055.1_pt1 | contig 6242 bp, 7 predicted proteins | sample 7265001 | NCBI WGS metagenome assembly CAEZWN01 (sample SAMEA6813883, study PRJEB35770) | freshwater metagenome | biome: Freshwater; feature: Freshwater reservoir; material: water | place: Czech Republic | collected 2015-11-04 | depth 0.5m m
AACTCTTAACTCACCTGGAGGTAAGACTGAGTTTGGTCAAGGTGTAACACAAACAGTTTATTGCGGTGGATCAACTAGCGTAACAATCACACCGATATCTGCATACCAAAATAGTATTAAAAGTAACGATACACCGGCAGTAGATACAAAGACTGCTACAGCGAAACTATTTTCAAGTGGCTCAACTTCAACCAACGTTACTGGTGCAGATAATTATCGTGTCACTATTTACGCAAAAACCACTTCAAACTTTCCTCGTTTTTATGGTAGCGATGCTAGCGAAGGTCCAATCACAGGCTATTGGCTAAGTGCTGGAAACAGTACATCTCCAGTATCTCCAGTCGCTAGTGCACTTGATGGTAATTCATACTATTTTGCTATAGAAACTAGTTACAGCAACAGCACAAAAATAGGAACTTACAACAGATCTTCCTCCTCCTCGCCATCTTCCAATTCACGAACGGTAATCTTGTCACCTGGACAGGCTCTAGTACCTGGAACAGTCACAACCGCAGCTAATTTCAAACTCGGTGGTGTCATGATTTCGGATATACCTGACAGTTGCCGATACAAAAACTTTGTGATTAGTGCATTCAGCGAAACTGGAACAGCAAAAACCTTGATTTCAAGCGGTTCGGACGTAGTAACTGAAGTAGCTTCAGTATGGACTATGTCAGAAGACACGATCACTGCAAGTAAGAAGAGATCCACACCAGTTGCCACTCCGCTTGTTACGGCTGAACAAACTAGTAAATATCTACAATTTAATTTCCTTTCAAATCTTGGTACCACAATGAACGCATCAGATTTGTATAAATTAGTTGTAGAAACCCAAGAAGATGTACTTACGGTAACTCCTTAAATAGATATTCATAAAAATCTCATTTAAGTGAGGAATAACCAAAAATGATTCGCCAACTAATCTTTAGTGGTGAAACTGACGGCCAGATATGGCTTGCAGGCTCACCACTAAAAGCTGACTCAAACATTCTTGTTACAGTCACATCAGCAACTGGCGAACAATCAGCATATATTTCTAAAAATGGTGTAACTGAAATAAAGGCAGCACAACTAGTTGACGCTGCACCTGAAGTTCAAGGTCAAGATACTAAGCAAAAGTTTGTAGGCTTTAAGAAAGCACTAACTTTCTCTGGTTATGCAATTGCAATGGTTCTACTTATTTTCTCTGGTTTGTCATTTACCGGAAATGTTAAAGCTCGAATCGTTTTAACTGGTTCTATGGCACCAGCGATTAATACTGGAGATGTAATTATTACAATGCCAATTTCTAGAAAAGAACCAAAAATGGATGATGTGATTGCCTACCAAGCCAAACGCTTTAATGGCGAGAAAGTTGCCGTTTTCTCTCACAGAATTATTGGTGGAGATATTGAGAACGGATTTATCGTAAAAGGTGATGCAAATAAATCACCAGATGCACAAAAACCTAAGGGTGAAGATATTTTAGGAGTGGTCTTTTTTGTTATTCCATTCATCGGCAATCTCTTAACGCCGAAGGCTTTATTTCTTTTACTGCCCTGCATATTTGGACTTTGGCTAATTATGGATGCGATGAAAAATGTTGAATAAATTATTCGCAGCCTTTCTAATTGCATTTGCAGCTATTTCGATAACACCTGCCAGCGCAGCAGATATTCCAGTTTTGACCTGGGAAAAGGGTAAAGAGCACAACATTATTTTGGGTGGAAATAGTCAGGTAAAGGATTGGAAGATTCAATTAACCTCATCAAATGGTGAAACTCTAGATTTTAAGCAAAGCAAATTAGATCCAAAAGGATATGTTGTATTTTCAATTCAAATTCCAGATTCATTTGAATCAGGCATTTACACTGTTGTGACAACTGGCATTAATATGCCGGAAAAAATTGTGGCTGGTGTGAAAATAGTTAATTTGAGTGATTACAACCTAATCCAGGTTCCAACAAAATTAATATTGATCCTGCTGACTCTTATTTTACTGATATCAACCCTTTCAATTATGCGTATGCAAAAATATGAACGAATTGAATACTTAAGAGCTAAACCAACTGAGAACCTTTCCGGCATTTTTAACCTTTTTGCAAAATTCAGAGTGGCGGCGGTGGAAGAGCTACATAAATCACTTTTTAAATTCCAATTAGTTCGCGAGGGGGAGTTACTTCATAAACTCTCACCTAATCTTTGGGCCACATTGCCAATCGCAACCATATTTCTTGGCGCGTACATTGGTTTAAATGGCAGATTAATTCTGGGCGTAAGTTTGATTCCATTTGTGCTCTATGCAATTGCAGCAATTATTGGCGTAATTGATCCATTCTCTGGCTTTACAGCGGCACTTGGTTTTGCTTTTGCGCAAAGCATCAGTGGAAATGTTACGAGTGTTCGCTCAGTAATGTCGCTGATCGCTGTGGGTATCGGTTGGGTAGCACCAGGAATTCTTTCTAGTCTTTACCAAGATATTTTGCATAAGGATAATTACTTCCACTTTGCAAAGAAATTTGTGCCGGATTTGGTGGCAAGTGCAATTGGTGGCTTAATTTTCTTGGTAGCGCAGTTATTAACAAACAGCTTTGTTGATCAGGTTGCACCGATCGCCGTAAGTACCTATTTGATTCCATTGATTTTAACTTTTGCAATTTGGGCTCGAATTAATCTGTATCGATACCTTGTAAAGGATCTACATCAAACTGGCAAGAATTATCAGATTCGTATCCTGGTATTACCTAGAGTTCTTTCACCACGCACAATCACATTTGCCTTTCTTTACTTAGGCGGAACAGTTTATGTTTGGACAGAGTCTTTGCAGTTTGCAATGGTCTCTTCGATCCTGCTGACAACGCCACTTGCTTTATTGATGGTTCGATTTGAATCCCCAGTTATTAAGGCTTTTAAGAGCGCCCAGCGCTATATCGTGATCGAGATGGTGTGTATTGCAACCGCTGCCTTTATCTCTTTCTTCTATATTCAATCATTGCCGCTTGAAGTAACAGCCAAGGGCAAGTTATTGATTTTAAGTACTTCAGTTGTTCTATTTATCCATGGATTTTTTAGCTCAGTTTTCGATTCATCTGCAAGAGCAAACAATCTGCAAGTTCCACAAGAAGTTCGGCAGATGGCGCTATGAAAAAATTAATATTTTTTATGACATTTTTAGTATTTACTCGTATCGGTATGGGTTTAGGTATTTCTGCTGCGCCAATTGGAATTGGTAATTTCTTCCTAGGCGCACCTTCAATTACTGAATCAAATTTAAATCAAGTATTAGGTTTATTAGTAGGTGCCGATGGTCAACCAGGATCTGTTGGAGTTCCAGGTGCAACTGGTGCAAATGGAGCAAATGGATTACCAGGTGCACCGGGTGTTGCTGGAGCTAAGGGTGAACCAGGTGCGCCGGGTGCGCCGGGTGCACCAGGAAAAGATGGTGGCATAGGAAGTGTTGGAATTGGTGGCGGAGAGGTTGCAATTGGAACCTGTGATGAATTTGTTAGTGTTTCAGTAACGCAGAAATTTACCGGCACTAAATTTAAATTAGATACTATAAAAGTTACAGATATTGATTTAGTTAAATGTGCAGGTTATGAGGCAACGATTCACCTTAAGATCAGCGAAACTGTTACCTATTCTTGCTTAAAACCTGTTACAGCAGATCCACTTATTTTTAGAACAGAAGGATGTGGCACGTTCCCAGCGGGCCCAATTCTGATGGATGATATTAAAGAGAATATCGGCCTTGAATTTACGAAACCCTAAGTTAAATAAATGAAAAAGAAAGCGGTAAAGAAAATGAACCCAACGATCTCAAATATTCCAATTGCGGTCTCAGAAAATCCAGTGGTGATTGACCTGCCAGATGGTCAGAAATTAGTACTAGGTAAATTATCTGCGGGCTCAGTAATCGAGGTTGCAACTTGGCGTGGTACTGGCAGACCCGATTCAAGAACAAACCGATTAATGTTAGGAATGACGGATACGACCGCACCAATTCCAACAGATGATAATCAATCTGCACCGGTTGAATCTGTTAAGAGGTTTTCATTACCTTTTGGTTCAATTACGTTGCCAAACTTTGGAGGATTACTAATGAAAGCTAACTCTTTAAAAAAGATATTTGGCACTGCAATCTCATCTTTTAGCAAAGCCATCGAAAAAAGCAAAGCATTAACTCCAGTGGAAACTACTGCTGAGTTAGATATAAATGCTTGGATAGAAAATATCAGTCGTGAAGTAGAGGCAAAAGGTGCCAAACGCCGGGCAACTACAGCCAAAAAAACCTCTCCGGCTAAACGCCCAACTAAAAAGAGAAGGTAAGTCGGTCAGATCTACCCAAGAAATGACGGCAAACCTCTACCCTTAGTTAATGTTTTCATCTACTCGCAACCGCATAATTGCACTACTTCTTTTATTAGTAGTTTTATTTGCGACTGGTTTTCGTGTTGGTCATCCACAAGATGGGTTAAAAAACGCACTTGGCTCAGCAAAATCAGGAGTAGTAATTTATAAAACTGGCGCTGATTTTAAGGCGGGCGAAAAAGTTATGGTTAATTTAGAAAATACTGATGCATCGCCAATCATTGCCTTTATTGTTACGGCAGATGCAGAAAATGTTCAGATTCAATCTGGTACTGAGGTTGTCACAGTTAAAAAGCAACAAGTTTACGGAACTTTAATTGCGGTAATTCCTTTTATCGGCTCAATCCTTAGTGTTATTGGTCTTTAGCTGTTATTTAAGTTTGGAAACAAAGGTTAGGCGAAGAGCTATTTGATCTTTTTTCAGCCCAGATTCACCACCTGCAGTTACGGAAGCATTTCTAAATAATCCATTTTTATCTTCAGTTAGAGAAAAACTGTATTGCAGCGCACGGTTTCGTCCATTTTCCACATCTTCAGTTTTTGGATCATAGCCACCAAGTATTTGCGCAAAAATAATCTCTGAATCATTATCTAAGCCTTCTCGCTTCTTAAAGGCCTCAATATCTTTCTCAAGTCCGGCAGCATCAAATTTGTCATATACGAGGGATAACCCACGATTAAAGTTAAACGCCTTATCAACCTGCTTATAGTTTGCTTTAACCAGAGATTTACTTATGAAGTTATCAATTGGCACAAATGAGATTGTTGCTAGAAAAATAACCATTAACCCAAGTAGTAAGTCGGCATACATCCATCCGGCCAATAATGTGGCATCTTCATCATGCCCAGGGTCAATACGCTTTCGCATAATTAATTAAAGTCGATCAAATCTTGATGGAGATTTCATTGATTTGATCTCATTTAGTATTTCGCGACTTGAGGGAATGGCTTTAACTGTTTTACTAAGATCTTTGCTGCTCTTATCTAGCGACTCAGTGGAGTTCAGTAAATCTCTAAGTGCTTTAGCTAGTGATTGGTTCATGCTTACTTGGGTAACTCGTTGGTGATCAAATAAATATGTAGAAATGCTCATCGCCAACCGAATTCGATCTTCGTCTAGATTACTTACTTCGCGTGCATAATTGTCTCGAATTTGCTTATCTAATAAGGTGATTGCGATAGTTAAAGTAATGATCAAAAGAATAATCTGAAAATCTAAGGTTGCTACATGGCTAAGTGACCAAGCTTTATCCAATACGCCATATCCGTTTTCCCAAAAATCAAGGAAGTTAACTACGCCTAAGGTGTTGTCAGCTGTGTAAATAGCGAAGGCGCTAGTTGCCTTGCTGATTGCAAACCAAGTAAGGGCAACAGGTAGGAAAACTAAAGCATTTCTTATGATGGTAATTGTTAAAACAATTCGCTTCATACCTTTACCAACATTGGCTGGTGCATGAGGAAGATATTCAAGTGGATTTAAACTTGCCCACATTGGTAGATTTTTTCGATTTGCAACCGCATTGCTCAGGCCAGAGATGTATGGATCTTCTTGTAGCCCGTACTGCTGGGCCCAACTTTGAAGAGTGTTTTGTAATGCTTGGTGTGGTGCAATCTTTTTAACGCCTGCCATGTATCAATCATAGAGATAGACCATTTATATCTATTTTTCGATACACGGTTATTACCCAACTTACGATTCCGACTAGTTGAGTGCGAGGATTAATGGGTTAGGATAAGCAAATAACTAGAGGAGACAGATGAAAAATTTTAAAGCTACATCATGGCTAGCTGTTTTAATCTCGGCGCTCCTTCTTGTTTCAACTTCACCATCCTTTGGTGGCGATAATAAATCGCAATCATCGGAAAAGAATCAAAAATCTGAGAAATCTCAG
>CAEZWN010000058.1_pt1 | contig 6001 bp, 7 predicted proteins | sample 7265001 | NCBI WGS metagenome assembly CAEZWN01 (sample SAMEA6813883, study PRJEB35770) | freshwater metagenome | biome: Freshwater; feature: Freshwater reservoir; material: water | place: Czech Republic | collected 2015-11-04 | depth 0.5m m
AATACTTATTAATTTCGATATCCCGATTTCGTTTAATTTACCGGGACCGAAAGCGTCAATCTCTCCACCTAAGCCACGTGGACCGGTACCAGTTCTTCCTGTTGATTGTTTGGTTAAATCTAAGTGATAGTCTCGACAAAATTTAATGACTTCATGTATGTCTTCGTGGACGAATTGATAAGTTGTTTTTATGTCCATGATTTAAATTTTAGTCCTCTGTTGATCACATAGATAGCTATTCCATTCGTATCTTTTGATTTAAGTATTCAACTATTCTGTATATTTTCCATTTTGTGCTTCTCGGCTTCGCGCTAGACTCACCCCATACCCCCACCAACGGAGCCCCCATGGATCTAGGTAAGTACACCGACCTTCCCTCCGTGCTGGGCTTTGCACCCGATAAGAATGCGAAGATAAGTAAGTCGCAGTTGTTTGAGGTATTTGGCAAGCTGCCTAAGTTTCCTACTGATTTTAAATTAGAGCGTGGTAATTCATGGGTGCATGATGGTGTGAAAATCACAGAGTTAAGTTGGAGTACTGGTTACGGGCCAAGAACACATAGTTACTTGTTGGTGCCAGAGGATGCCATTGACCGATAAGACCGTTGGTGGCGGAGTACTGACACATGGGAGAGACCCATACGCGGTTTTGGAAGGTGGTGGAGCGAAGGGTTAGGGGATCAAAGAGGTTTGGCATAGGCAGATCCTATGCGGTTGGTTGAGTCTTTTCCTGTTCTAATTTTTCGTATATTTCATTCAACTCAATCGCAAGTTCTGTTCCTAATTTTTCTGCACCAGATTCAGTAAGGCGCTCGCCATCAACAATTTGAATCTCTTCATCAAGATTGATTTTGTAATAGTTGTTATTTGGATCGGTTTTGATTTTAGGATAAATCTGATCCATCTGGCAGTCCTTTCTTTAGTTGGAAAGGAGGGTAATGATTTTTTTGATTACACGGAGTAATTAAACGGAGTTTTCAAAGTAAGAGCAGTGCGTTTAACTAAGGTTCTTTTAATCTTACTTGTACCATTTGTCGTACCAGTATGTTAATCTACCGGTACCAAGAATTAGAAGGGTCAATAATGGCAATCACCGCATCAGAGGCAAGGGCTAATTTGTTTCCATTAATTGCTCAGGTTAATGAAAATGCTAAACCGCTTCACATAACCTCCAAACAAGGCAATGCAGTGCTTGTTTCTGAATCAGAGTGGGAGGCGATGCTCGAAACTCTTTATGTCTTGGGCAACCCGGTTAACGCAAAGATCCTGCTTGACTCTATTGAGGATGGAAAAAAGGGCAGAGGCAAGGTTTATAGATTTGATCAGTTAGACGACTTATTTGGTGCAAGAAAAGAAAAGAAGCAAATTAGAAAGAAAAAAGCTGCTCCAAGAAAAAAGGTGGCAGCAAAGGTAAGAAAACGTAAAGTTTCAAATTAATGACCGCAAGAGCAAAGTTAAAAGCTTTTGTTCTTTTGCCCCAAGCAGAAAAAGATTTTATTTATTGGCAAAAGCATAATCCTAAGAAATTAGATCGCATTCGAGACTTAATCGAGGCTTCGATGTTTGATCCAGAAAATGGAATCGGTAAACCAGAGATTCTCAGATACTTTAAGCAGGAAACTTTCTCTCGAAGAATTGATGGGCAACACCGAATGATTTACTCGGTAGAGGGTGATCGATTAATAATTAAACAACTTAGGTATCACTACCAAAAGTAATTAAAGCGAGCGAAGAACTGCAGTTACCTTTCCTAGGATCTCTGCATTATCTGCTGGAATTGGTGCGTAATCATCATTGGCAGGAAGTAGCCAGAAGTGACCATCCTTCTTTGACCAGGTTTTAACTGTTGCTTCGCCATCAATCATGGCAGCTACGATCTCGCCCTTTTCGCAATCTTTTTGTGCACGAATAACAACATAATCGCCATCGCAGATTGCAGCATCAATCATGGAGTCACCCTTTACTTGAAGTAAGAAGAGATCACCTTTACCAACAATTGATTCTGGAAGTGGAAGAACCTCTTCAACCTCTTGTTCAGCAAGAATTGGATTACCTGCTGCGATGCGACCAACTAGTGGAATTAATCTTGTTTTATCTTGAGGTGCTGCTTCACCATCTTGTCCGGGCAAAGTAATTTCAATGGCGCGACCACGAGATGCATCGCGACGGATCCAACCCTTTTCTTCCAAGATCTGTAGTTGATATGTGACAGATGCGGTGGATGAGAGGCCAGCTTTTTCACCGATCTCGCGCATTGAAGGTGGATAGCCTTGATCTTCAACGGCGGTCTTGATTACCTGCAGGATCTTAAGTTGGCGAGGGGTTAAGCCATTTTGATCGGCTGGGCCATCGGGCAGTTCAGCCACCTTTTTGCTGGTGGAGCTTGCCGGAGCCTTTTTAGGTGATTTAGTAGCCATGGGTAAAGGGTAGGGCAAGGTGGGAAAAAAATCAAACATTTGTTCGATTTTAACTGGACAGTGTCAGTGGGATGGTGTTTAATTCTCTTTAGAACAGATGTTCGAATCCCCTCGAACAAGGTTCTCGGAGGAAGAAGTAATACAAATGCAAAAAAGAATGAGCAGTAAACGAAAAGCAAAGCTAGCCAGAACATTTCTGGGGGCATCGCTATTAGTATTGATTGGCGCTGGTTTTAGCACTGTTTCAAGTGCTTCAGATTCAACAGATTTAAAACATCAATCAAAGTATGTGCAGGTTGTTGTAACTCCGGGAGAGACCCTTTGGTCTATCGCCCAGGTGGTGGCAGATGGTGGATCAATCCGTTCAGTGGTCGATGAGATCGTCACTGTGAACCACCTTGCCAGCGCTGATGTGGCTGCTGGAACCAAGTTGATGGTGCCTGCTAAGTAATTCTTAAATTAAATTGGCAACACGCCGTTTAAGATGCTTTTCAACCCTAAAGCGGGGGTCTATGGTTCACCCAACATCTAGTGGTTCCTCCCGAAAGGGCTTCCATAAGTTGTGGTTTTAGAGTATCTTTTGGGACCTTCCTCCTTAAAGTAGATATCAGCGTAGATAAAGATGTAAGTGTTAAAGCCATCCCATTTTTGATTGGAGCAAGCGGTGATCTGTCCCTTCTGTCGGTACGAGGACTCCCGAGTCATTGACTCACGTCCAGCCGATGAAGGAACCCTGATTCGCCGTCGTCGTGAGTGCACCTCATGTGGCCGCAGATTTACTACCTCTGAAACCAGCGTCTTATTAATTATCAAAAGATCAGGAGCAACAGAGCCCTTCTCTCGCGAGAAGGTAATTTCTGGCGTTCGCAAAGCATGCCAAGGTCGTCCAGTTAGTGATGATGATTTAGCACTGCTTGCACAAAGAGTGGAAGAAGCTTTACGTGGCGATGGCCAAGCTGAGGTTGAAGCCCAAGAGGTTGGAATGGCAATTCTTGCGCCACTCCGAGAACTCGATGAGGTCGCCTACCTTAGATATGCCTCTGTATATCGTAACTTTACCTCCCTCGAAGATTTTGAAGGTGAGATCGCACTTCTCCGCGCAGAGCCTTCCAGAAATTCAAATGCTTTAAAAAACAACAATGCTTTAAATAAAAGTTTAGAAACAACCGCTGTAAAAAATTAAGTAACTAGGGAAACTAAGGGGAAACGTATGTCGATCGTGAATAAGCCAGCACAGACCAAGGTCACTGGATTAAACAAAGTAAATGGTCTGAAGTTAGAACGTATCTACACAACAGCTGGTGTTCATCCATATGACACCGTTAAGTGGGAGCGCCGTGATGTAGTCCAGACCAACTGGAAATCAGGCGAGGTTATCTTTGAACAAAAAGGTGTTGAGTACCCAGATTTTTGGTCAGTAAATGCTTCAACAATTGTTACCACCAAATACTTTCGTGGCGCCCTAGGTCATGAAAATCGTGAGTGGTCACTAAAGCAGGTTATTGATCGTGTTGTTTTAACATACACAAAAGCTGGAAAAGAAAATGGCTACTTTGCAACAGAGCAAGATGCCGAAATTTTTGAACATGAATTAACCCATATGTTGATGCACCAAATCTTCTCCTTCAACTCACCAGTTTGGTTCAACGTTGGAACTAACGCACCACAACAAGTTTCAGCATGTTTCATCTTGTCTGTAGATGACACAATGGATTCAATTCTTAACTGGTACCGCGAAGAAGGATTTATCTTCAAAGGCGGATCAGGTGCTGGCTTAAACCTTTCACGTATTCGCTCTTCAAAAGAGTTGTTAAAAAATGGTGGCACAGCTTCTGGCCCAGTTTCATTTATGCGTGGCGCCGATGCTTCTGCTGGAACAATCAAATCAGGTGGTGCAACACGACGCGCTGCAAAGATGGTTGTACTAGATATTGATCATCCAGATATCGAAGAGTTCATCGAGACAAAGGTTCGCGAAGAGGACAAGATCCGCGCACTTCGTGATGCTGGTTTTGATATGGATCTAGGTGGCAAAGACATCATCTCTGTTCAATACCAAAACGCAAATAACTCAGTTCGCGTATCTGATTCATTTATGCGTGCATATGAAGAAGGAAAATCATTTGGTTTAACAGCTCGCTCAACTGGTGAAGTACTAGAGACAGTGGATGCAAAGCAACTATTCCGTAAGATGGCAGAGGCTGCTTGGGCATGTGCTGATCCTGGAATTCAATATGACGACACAATCAATGAGTGGCACACCAACCCAGAGACTGGACGCATCAACGCATCAAATCCATGTTCTGAGTACATGTCACTAGATAACTCATCATGTAACTTGGCTTCTCTTAACCTGCTTAAGTTCCTAAAGTCAGATGGTTCATTTGATACCAAGACTTTTGTAAAGGCAACAGAGATGATCATTACCTCAATGGATATCTCAATCTGTTTCGCAGATTTCCCAACAGAGCCAATCGGTGAGACAACTCGTAACTTCCGTCAATTAGGAATTGGTTACGCAAACCTAGGCGCCCTTCTTATGGCATCAGGTCTGGCATATGATTCAGATGGCGGCCGCGCCCTTGCTGGTGCGATTACATCTTTGATGACTGGTACTTCATACCGTCGCTCAGCTGAACTTGCTGGAATTGTTGGTGCATACAATGGTTATGCACGTAACGCAGCAGCTCACACTCGCGTAATGCGCAAACACCAAAATGCAACTGAATCTGCAAAATCAGTTTCAACTTTGGATAAAGATGTTTGGACAGAAGCGGTTAAGCAATGGTCAACTGGTAATTCAATTGGCGAGAAGAATGGCTGGCGCAATGCGCAAGCATCAGTTCTTGCACCAACTGGAACTATTGGTTTAATGATGGATTGCGATACAACAGGTATCGAGCCAGATCTAGCTCTTGTTAAGTTTAAGAAATTAGTTGGTGGCGGATCTATGCAGATCGTTAACCAAACTATTCCACAAGCACTTCGCAAACTTGGTTACTCAGAAGAGACCAACGAGGCAATCGTTGAGTACATCGCTGAAAACGGAAACATCATTGATGCACCTGGCCTAAAGCCAGAGCACTACGACATCTTTGATTGCGCGATGGGTATTCGTTCCATCTCAGCAATGGGTCACGTAAAGATGATGGCTGCATGTCAACCATTCCTATCTGGTGCGATTTCAAAGACAGTTAACCTGCCATCGAACGCAACAGTGGAAGAGATCGAAGAGGTTTACTACCAAGGTTGGAAGCTAGGTCTTAAGGCACTTGCTGTTTACCGCGACAATTGCAAAGTTGGACAACCACTTTCTGATTCAAAGGGTAAAACAGATGAGGTTGCAGTTGCAGAAGATGCACATGTTGCAACACGTCGTCGCCTTCCTAAGTCACGCCCAGCACAAACCACATCATTCTCAGTTGGTGGCGCAGAGGGTTACATGACAACTGGTGCATATGCAGATGGTGCACTTGCAGAGGTTTTCCTAAAGCTAGGCAAGCAAGGTTCAACACTTGCCGGTGTTATGGATGCGTTCTCGATCGCTGTATCCATTGGTTTGCAATACGGAGTTCCTCTACAAAC
>CAEZWN010000060.1_pt1 | contig 5936 bp, 3 predicted proteins | sample 7265001 | NCBI WGS metagenome assembly CAEZWN01 (sample SAMEA6813883, study PRJEB35770) | freshwater metagenome | biome: Freshwater; feature: Freshwater reservoir; material: water | place: Czech Republic | collected 2015-11-04 | depth 0.5m m
GGTTTAGAAATTTCAACTGGCTTAGCAATTTCTGCTGGTTTTTCGACTGTTGTGACCGAATTTCCTCCGCCGCCTCCGCCGCCATTGTTATTTTGAACAACTGGATTAACAACGGTAATGACTGGGTCTTCGGTGAAGTAAGTATTGATCACGCCATCTTGAGTTGCAGTTCCAACTGCTGTAACCGTGTCACCAATAATCATGTATGCAATCGCATCTTTCTTGATGCTTGGACTTTCTATTCTTAAGGTTACTGCACTTGAAGCAGTAGGAACTGTTTGTCCATAAAGCCAAGAAACCACCATATTTAAAATATAAGTATTGCCAGCACCTATTTTAGATTGTGCGAGAGCGGTAGAAGATAAGGCGTATAGCTTTACCGACGTACCGGCAGTTAATGCATTTGCTGGAACAGTAACGGTGAAGGTATCTGTGCCATTACCAATGTTTCCACCCGCAGAGAAGCCATTTATTACATTCCAGTTTTGCACCTCAGTTAAATCAGCATCTGCAATTCCAAATAAGGATGCTTGGCGCCATTGAGCAGTCAAAGTATCTGTTGTGGAAATAGTAAATGTGCTTCCAACTGCGTAACTGACATTGCTGTTGTTTTTCCAGCCATTTAACTTAAAGCCAGGCTTACTTAGACCAGAACCAGATGACACAGTGATCGTATCTCCTGCGTAATAAGTTCCTCCGGTCGGTGTTGTTCCTGATGTTGCGGTTCCTGAATCATAGGCAAATGTTTGGGCTGCCAAGAAATTAAAGGTTACTGCTGTGCTGGTTTCAGTTGCGTAATTAGGAGTCGCAGCTTTTACTGCTTGCAGTAAACATGTACCTGTTGAAGTTGCAGTGATGGTATCTGCGGTACTGGTATTGGCTTTCGAAAGTGCGCAGCCACTAGCTGTGCCACCTGACTTTACAGAGTAAGAAACAGTTCCTGTATCAGTGCCACCTGTGGTACTAAACGTGATTGCTTTACTTCCAGAACCCTTATAACTGGTGCTGCTCAATGCCAAGACAACTGCTGATTGCGCTCTTTTGTTAACGGTTATTGTCATAGTTGTAGTGCTTGAGGCGTAGTTTGCTGTATCGGTTGGAGTAAATGATGCAGTAATTACAGAGGTGCCAGATATGCCTACAGTTGCACTATCTGTATAAGTAGCATCAAGTGAAATAACTCCGGATGTAGCGGATGAGTATGTAAAGCTTCCTGGTGTTGAAGGAGATGGAGCGGTCAATCTAAAATTTGCATCGCCAACGGATTTTGTCTGATTAGCCCAGGAAAAAGTTGGAGTGATTTTTGGTACCTTAATTGAAATATTATCTACGTAAACGCCATTTGAGAAACCATAGCCGTTACGGTCATCTCCACCAATGGCAACATAGCCAGCGCTTGGCAAGGATGTTGATTTACTTTCGATCAAAGTTCCATTTAAATAATATGAGCTAGAAGTTGCGCCAATAACTACTTTTACGGTGTACCAAGTATTAGTGCTCCATGCACCACTCGTCACTCCTGCATTGCCTGTACCCGTCAACGTTCCACTTCCGCCTAGGTAATAACCGTTGTAAGTACCTGAATCACTTAGTCCACCTCGTCCAGCATGTGCTCCACCAGTGTTAGTTGCTGGTCCTACTAATAATTGCTTCACTGAACCGGTACCACCTCCGGCTGCACCCCACCACAACATTATGTGGTCTTTTACATCAATAAACTTCACATCAAATGAAATTTCAGTTCCAGCAAAATCAGTACCAGTGTCTGAGTAGTAAGTATTAAAAAGGTCATTCTTAGAAAACATTATGCTCGGAGCAGGGTTTCCGTCGGAATTATTAATACTTATAGTTGCATCAGCATTCCACCCAGTTAACGATCCTTCATTTAAAATATTAGCTGTAACAAATGTAACTGGAGAATCGCTGCTTTTTGCTGGATAAGCTCTCGACGGCGTTATTCCCCAAGTTTGTATATCAATTGTCACTCCTGTTTTAGTTCCAGTGTTAGTGACGTAATTTGAATCATTGGTTGTATTTAGCAGCAATTGGGTTTGAGATGTAGCAGCTAATGCTGATGTCGGAGTAGTAAAGGCTGCTCTATATTCAGCGGTATTTGAGATTCGAATATTGCTGATAGAACCATTTAGTTCATCATATGTACCACCCTGGTAATGATCTCCCTTGCTTCCCAGATAAGCGGTAGTCGATGCTAAATTACTAGTGATAGAAGAGCTAGAATCTTTAAGCGCACCATCTAAATAAAGAGATGTCACATATGTTCCACTAACCAAGGCGCGAACAAATGCAACGTGATACCAACGGTTGGCAACTACTTGGCCAGTGCCAGTAGTTAAACTTGTTGACAAACCTGAACCAGAAGTTGCTACTCCTGCCCGAATCGCACCATTATCTCCGATGCCACCGATACGCATTTCAATTGAGCAGCCATTTTCACAAACGATACTTCGCGTTGAGATAAATGATTGAACAATATTTCCAGTCGCGGTGTCACTTTGGTTGAGCGTTGTCTTAACCCAAGTTTCATATGTAAATTCACCGGTACCTGGTGCGGTCAATGAACGAGCTACTACTTGTTTGGGTGAAGCGACGATTCCGCTGAATTGAAGACTTCCTTTTGGTCCTGCACTTGCATTTGCTATTTCATGGAGTGGAAAAGTTTGAAAAATACCAGCAGAGATTAAGAGAATAAGTACTCGAGAAACACTTTTACGCTGCATGGCCCACCCTTTGTAGAGAACGAATATCGGAAGTATACACCGATATAGGAGATATACTCTTTTATAAGATATTCCCTTCTTTATCGGCTTTCCGCTATAAAATGGGCGTATGCCTAATCGAAAGAAGCCTGAAACCGGGCGTAAGAGTGCTTATGTAGCCCGCAACCGTGTGGCTATTCTCAAAGCTGCTCTTACCGTATTTGCTAGAGAAGGTCTGGAGGCAACTATGGAAGATGTCTCAGATGAAGCACAGGTTGCCATGAGCACGGTTTATAAACATTTCAAGGACAAGCAAGATCTAATCGCATCAACAACTGCTTACGCATTTTCAGAATGGGAAAGTTGGGTGCAACAACAAATTTCCGAAGTTACTGATCCATTAGAGCAATTGGTAATGCCAATGCGTATTTTCTTGCGGGCTAAAGATACTCACCCGGAATACGCAAAGCTTGTAGCAAAAAACTTTGGCGTTGTTGGACAAATTCTTCCTAACTTATCAAGTGTTATTTCCGATCAAGTAATTGGATTAAACAAGTTAAAAGTGCTCAATGTCGAAAGCCCAGCAATTGCAATTCAAAACCTGTTATCCGTATTGGTTATTCAATTGGTAAATCAAACATTAAATCCAAAAGCAACTACAGCAGAGGCAGATGCAACAATTAGGATTGCACTTGCAATGCTAGGAATTTCAGATGCTAAAGCAAAGAAGTTAACTGAATCAAAGATTAATCTTTAATTAAATCTCCTCCGGTAGTGGCAATCTGCTTGGGGCAATAACTTTTACAATCTCACTTAATACTAAGTAAACCATCGGCTCACCAACCCAAAGATGTTTAGCGCCTGCCACATCAATCTCTTTTACATTTGGAACCTTTGAAAATCTAATGCGTGCTGCCTCTGGTTTTAAGTAATCATCATGTTCTGGCACAAGTGCAGTAATCGGCCGACCATCCTTTGCCCAAAAAACTAAATCTTCATCACTAGTTGCAATTAAAGGTGGACTAAGAAGTATTAACTCTTTAATTCGGCCATCATGGGCATACTTAAGTGCCAGCTCTGTACCAAATGACCAACCAATAACATATAAATCTTTTACTTTTAATTGATTAAAGCAGTAATCAATTGCAGCAAGTACATCTTGCTTTTCACTTACTCCTTGATCAAACTCGCCCTCGCTTTTGCCCGCTTCACTTTCAGTACCTCTGGTATTGAATCTAATTATTTGTATGCCAGCCATTGCTGGTAATCGGTTTGCAGCCTTCTTGTAAACATGTGAATCCATCATTCCCCCACCAGAAGGATTTGGATGCAGCATTAATAATGAGCCAGTTATTTCACCTTCAGGGGTTGCAACCTCACCAATTAAATTAAGGCCATCTGCGGTTTTAATAGTGATTGGTGTGCGAATTGCCGGCAGAACGGTACTTGGGCGGATTAACTCTGGCACAAAAGCAGTTTACTCTTACCTCATGAGTTCAACTGCCACCTTTGAAAAACATGATCCAACTTCTGGTGAAGTAATTGCCCACTATAAGAATTTCTCACCAGATGAAGTATTTGCAACAGTTGCATCAGCTAAAGAGGCTTCCGTGGATTGGCAATCTTTAGGATTTCGTGGCCGTAAGAAAGTATTACTAAATTGGGCAGCATTACTTACCTCTCGCATTAGTGAGATTGCCCAATTAATTGCAGTTGAAACTGGTAAGCCAGTTGGAGATGCAACATTAGAGGCATCAATTGCAATTGATCATTTAGCGTGGGCGGCAAAACATGCAGAAGAGATTATGCAAACTCAAAATAGAGCGCCAGGTTTATTAATGTTTAATATGAAGGCACAAGTACAACGTTCACCTCTTGGTGTAGTTGGAGTAATTGGGCCATGGAACTATCCAATGTTTACGCCGATGGGATCAATTGTTTACGCACTTGCTGCCGGCAATACTGTTGTATTTAAACCTTCTGAGTACACGCCAGGAGTTGGTAAGTGGTTAGCCGATACCTTTATTGAGGTTTCACCATTTGCTGCCGTGTTTTCAACTGTCACTGGAACGCCAGAGTGCGGCCGGGCATTAACTGAATCTGCCGTTAACAAAATTTCATTTACTGGATCAACAAGAACTGCTAAAAAGGTTGCAGCTGCATGTGCTGAGCGAATGATTCCAGTTGTCCTTGAGTGTGGCGGTAAAGATCCAGTAATTGTTGCAGCTGATGCTGATATCAAATTAGCGGCAGAACATTCAATGTGGTCTGCGATGGCAAATGCTGGTCAATCATGTATTGGCGCAGAACGTGTTTATGTTGTGCAATCGGTAGCTGATCAATTTATTGAAGAAATTACAAAGCAGGCAAAGAAATTACATGCTGGAAAGAGTTATGGCCCTGCCACTATGCCATCACAATTAAATGTAATTCAATCCCACTTAACTGATGCAGCAAATCGTGGCGCAAAGTTTGCAGTTGGTGGCGCCGATTCTGTGCACGCACCATTTGTAGATCCGGTAATTATGTTAGAAGTTCCAGAGGATTCAACTGCAATGAGTGATGAAACATTTGGCCCAACACTTGCAATAAATCGAGTTTCATCAGTTGAAGAGGCAATTACATTATCTAACGCCAGCAATTACGGCTTGGCTGCTGCTGTATTTTCTAAACGACAGGGCGAGAAGATTGCCAGCCAATTGCAATGTGGCATGGTTTCAATTAACTCAGTATTTTTATTTGCAGCAGTTGCCACAGTTCCATTTGGTGGCGTAAAGGACAGTGGTTATGGACGAATCCATGGCGCAGAGGGATTACTTGAATACACCTACGCCAGAACAGTAGTTAAGCCAAGATTTAAATTGCCAATCACCTTCACATCATTTAAGCGATCAAAGCTAGCTGATTTTGTCGTGATTAAATTAATCAAATCTTTGCATGGAAAGCGCAATTTAAAATAAGCGCTGCAATGTAATTAGTAAGTTGCTCGTCCGCCTGAGATATCAAAGGTAAAGCCAGTTGTAAATGAACAAGCCTTTGATGCCATAAAGGAAATGATTTCGGCAACCTCATCTACTTCACCAAGGCGGCCAGCAGGAATCTTGGCAACCATGTACTTAAGCATTTCCTCTGATGTATTTTCATTAATAGGAGTTTTAATTACCGCAGGAGCAAGTGCGTTAACGGTTATTCCAAGTGTTGCCACCTCTTTGGCAACAC
>CAEZWN010000072.1_pt1 | contig 5263 bp, 5 predicted proteins | sample 7265001 | NCBI WGS metagenome assembly CAEZWN01 (sample SAMEA6813883, study PRJEB35770) | freshwater metagenome | biome: Freshwater; feature: Freshwater reservoir; material: water | place: Czech Republic | collected 2015-11-04 | depth 0.5m m
AAGATTAAGATAATTCTTGTTGCATTAATTTCATCAACTTTGGTGATCTCATCTACCTATGCAGCAACACCGACTAAGAAAGCTACTCCAACGCCAACTGTAACCAAGAAAAGTACAACAACTAAAAAGCCGGTTGTTAAAAAGAAAAAGAAGGTGGTTAAGAAAACTGCAACACCAATTCCATCACCCTCTCCAGTGTGGCCACCTAGCGCACAACTTTTTACATCAAATAAAGGTGTATATGCAAAAATTCCAACTGGTAAAGAGCTACTTGGTTTAATTTCAGCGGCAAAAGGTTTGGCAACAGATGTTAAAAAATGTGAAGAAAATGCCTGTGGCGCTGTAATTGTGGCTGCTGATTACACATGTAAGTGGTGGGAAATCAAATCAACTGTTATGGCTCCAAGTCCAAATGATCCAACTAAGAAAATCTTGCTGGGTAATTTAAGAACTACCTACGGATTACTTAGTCCAAAAACCTATGCCAATATTTTATTAATTAGTGATGAATCTATTTACACACCAGGAGTTATCGACCCAGCCACCGGAGTTGTTGGTGCGCCAGTGCTGCGATCAGGAATTTCAATTGGAAATATTTCAGCAATCTGTCATAAGGCAGAAACTGAGGAGAAAATACCTAGCAATACTTACACGCTAGTTCGTTAATTAGCGATTGGCTCCTGGTACCCAAAGCTCATCGCCTACGCCTTTATTTACATAGCGAGCAAGAACAAATAATAAATCAGATAACCGGTTTAAATACTTTGCAGTTAATGGATTAACACCGCCGCCAAATGAGTGAATGGCATGCCAGGTGGTGCGCTCGGCACGACGTGTAACAGTGCGGGCCACATGCAATAAAGCTGCTGCTGGTGTTCCAGATGGCAACACAAAAGATTTAAGTGGTTTTAACTCTGCATTGTATTTATCAATTTGCTGCTCGATGTACTCAACTTGTGATTCCAATACACGAAGTGGTTCAAACTCTGGTTTATCAACTACTGGTGTACAAAGATCTGCGCCCACATCAAACATGTCATTTTGAATTCGAATTAATAATTTAATTATTTCTGCATCCGCCAATTGACCAAGTGCAAGCACAACACCAATTGATGAGTTTGCTTCATCAACTGTTGCATAAGCTTCAAGTCTTGGATCATTTTTAGATGTACGGCTCATATCCCCGAGTGAGGTTGTTCCGTCATCGCCAGTTTTTGTATAGATCCGGGTCAAATTAACCATAACCGCACCCTAGTCCAGCATCACCGCTTGGGCAATTACAATTACCGCATGGAACGTTTTCGGGTTATTGGTGGTGCCCGACTTTGTGGAACTGTAAAAGTATCTGGTGCAAAAAACTCTGCACTTAAATTGATGGCGGCATCTTTACTGGCCCCAGGCAAAAGCACAATTACCAATCTGCCAGATATTGCAGATGTGGAATATATGGCAGAACTTCTAACCAGATTAGGTTGTGAAGTAAGTATTAATAAAGATAAATCCTCCGTAACTATTGATGTGCCAGAAAAAATTGCCCATCGCGCCGATTACGACTTGGTTCGAAAGTTAAGAGCATCCATAAATGTGCTTGGTCCACTTGTAACAAGAGTTGGCGAAGCTGAAGTTGCACTTCCTGGCGGGGATGCAATTGGATCTCGAGGTTTAGATTTTCATATCAATGGCCTAACTGACATGGGCGCCAAAGTTCACTCCGAACATGGTTATGTAATTGCGGAAGCACCTAACGGCTTAACAGGTGCTGCGATCACACTTGAGTTTCCAAGTGTTGGTGCAACTGAAAATATTATGACCGCTGCAACATTGGCTAAAGGTGTGACCACTATTGAAAATGCAGCGCGCGAGCCTGATGTTGTAGATCTTGGTGAATTTTTAATTGCGATGGGTGCGAAAATAAAAGGCTTGGGCTCGCACTCAATTGAAATTACTGGTGTTGCTAAATTAAATCCAACCACCCATGCCACTTTGCCCGATCGAATAGTTGCTGGTACTTGGGCATTTGCTGCTGCTATGACGCAAGGTGATATCACTATTGAAAATGGCAGAGCAGATCATCTGGAGTTACCACTAGATAAATTAGTTGCAGCAGGTGCTGTTGTAACCACAACTGAAAATGGATTTCGAGTAAAGATGGATCGCCGGCCAACTGCAGTTGATATTGCCACACTTCCCTACCCAGGTTTTCCAACAGATTTACAACCAATGGTTATAACTTTAAATGCCGTTGCAGATGGAACATCTCTCGTTACGGAAAATGTCTTTGAAGGAAGATTTATGTTTGTCAATGAGCTACTTCGCTTAGGCGCCAAAATTCAAGTAGATGGTCATCACGCCGCAATTACCGGAATTGATCAATTATCAGCAGCACCTGTTGCTGCAACAGATATTCGTGCTGGTGCTGGATTAGTACTAGCCGCACTTGTAAGTGATGGTGAAACAATTATTGAGGATGCATTCCATATTGATCGCGGTTACCCTGATTTTGCTGCGCAATTAAAAGCGTTAGGCGCTGATGTCAGCAGAATCTAAAAAGGTGGAGTCTAATTTTCCAGATCGCAACTTAGCCCTGGAATTAGTTCGTGTAACTGAAACAGCGGCAGTGGCCGCATCTGCATGGGTTGGTCGCGGTGATAAAGATGCTGCCGATGGCGCAGCAGTGGCAGCTATGCGCAAGATGATTAACACCGTTGATATGCAAGGTGTAATTGTGATTGGTGAAGGTGAAAAAGATAATGCGCCGATGTTGCACAATGGCGAGCAAGTCGGAAATGGCAATGGCCCAATGTGCGATGTAGCGGTAGATCCAATTGATGGCACAACCCTTACCTCTGCCGGATTAAATGGCGCAGTAAGTGTTATTGCACTTGCCCCACGTGGTTCTATGTTTGATCCAAAAGATGTTTACTACATGAACAAAATTGTTACCGGCCCAGAAGCTGCATCAGTTATAGATATCACCGCACCTGCTGGTGAAAATGTGCGCCGAGTTGCTAAGGCAAAAGGTGTAGATGTCAGCGACATAACGGTCATTGTGTTAGATCGCCCGCGCCATGATGATTTATTAAAAGAGTTACGTGCTGCAGGGGCTCGTATTCGATTAATTAGAGATGGTGATGTTGCTGCTGCAATTGAAACTGCAAGACCTGATACCGGCATAGATATTTTGATGGGAATTGGTGGCACACCAGAAGGTGTAGTCACCGCTGCTGCAATGCGAGCACTTGGTGGCGTAATTCAAGGACAACTTCATCCACGAAGTGATGAAGAGCGCCAATCAGCAAAAAATGCTGGCTATGACCTAACGAAGGTTTACACAACAAATGATTTAGTTTCATCAGATGATGTTTTCTTCTCTGCTACTGGAATTACAGATGGTGAATTATTAAAAGGTGTTAGACATACCGCCTTTGGCGCAATCAGCCATTCATTAGTTATTAGAGGAAGATCAAAAACAGTTCGGATTATTGAGACCGAACACCGCTTTAATTAGTTAGCGCTTTCGCCCAATATTGAAACTCGGTTATTAGCAACTGAAATAAAGCCACCATTAATTACAAAATCATTTACGGAACCATCAGCAGCTTTAATTGAGACAGTTCCATCGGCAAGTACCCCAAGAAGTGGTGCGTGATCAGGAAGTACTCCTAGATCTCCTTCTAGTGTGCGCGCAGATACCATCTTTGCTTCACCAGACCACACCCGCTTCTCCGGGGTAACTACCTCAACTCTTAACATGGCCATTTACTTTCCGTCCTACTTAGGACTTAGCCAACTCTGCTGCTTTGCGTTCCACATCATCTAAGCCACCACACATAAAGAATGCTTGCTCAGGAACATGGTCATACTTGCCATCAGCTAACGCTTCAAATGCTGCAATGGTTTCAGATAGCGGCACAAATGAACCGTCGATACCAGTGAAAACCTTTGCAACGAAGGTATTTTGTGACAAGAAACGTTGAATACGACGAGCACGACCTACGAGAATGCGATCCTCTTCAGAAAGTTCATCGATACCAAGAATTGCAATGATGTCTTGCAGATCCTTGTAACGCTGCAGAATTTGCTTGATGCGGTTTGCAACCCGGAAGTGGTGCTCTCCGATGTAACGTGGATCCAAAATACGTGATGTTGAATCAAGTGGATCTACCGCAGGATAGATACCAAGCTCAGAGATTGGACGAGACAACACTGTTGTCGCATCTAAGTGAGCAAAGGTGGTGTGCGGTGCTGGGTCGGTGATGTCATCAGCCGGAACGTAAATTGCTTGCATCGAGGTAATTGAGTGACCACGAGTTGAAGTAATTCGCTCTTGTAGCTGACCCATCTCATCAGCAAGTGTTGGTTGGTAACCCACTGCAGATGGCATACGACCTAGAAGTGTTGAAACCTCAGATCCAGCTTGGGTAAAGCGGAAGATGTTATCGATAAATAAAAGTACATCCTGCTTTTGCACATCGCGGAAGTACTCCGCCATAGTTAATGCAGAAAGTGCCACACGTAAACGAGTTCCAGGTGGCTCATCCATCTGTCCGAATACCAATGCGGTCTTATTAATAACACCAGTCTCGGTCATTTCTAGGAACAAGTCATTACCCTCACGAGTACGCTCACCAACACCGGCGAATACAGATACACCACCAAAGTTTTCAGCTACTCGGTAAATCATCTCTTGAATCAAAACTGTCTTACCTACACCTGCGCCACCAAATAGACCGATCTTTCCACCACGTACATATGGTGTTAATAGATCGATAACTTTGATGCCGGTTTCAAACATCTCTGTCTTTGATTCAAGTTGATCAAAGGCAGGTGCGGTGCGGTGGATTGGCCAACGCTCCTTAATATCTAATGATGATGTTGGAACATCTAGTGACTCACCCAAGGTATTGAAAACGTGGCCCTTTGTTACATCGCCAACGGGAACCGAGATCGCAGCTCCAGTGTCGGAAACAGTTGCACCACGGACCATGCCGTCAGTTGGTTGCATCGAAATCGCGCGAACTAAGTTATCGCCGATGTGCTGTGCTACCTCGAGGGTTAACTTCTTGGTTTCACCGCCTACTGTTACATCAACATTTAATGCGTTGAAGATGGCTGGCATTGCATCGGCGGGAAATTCAATATCCACTACCGGTCCAATTACACGGGCAACACGTCCGGTTGCTGTTTTAACTGACATTATTCGCTCCCTGCGCTAGCTGAGGCCAACGCATCTGCGCCGCCTACGATTTCACTGATCTCTTGG
>CAEZWN010000073.1_pt1 | contig 5228 bp, 4 predicted proteins | sample 7265001 | NCBI WGS metagenome assembly CAEZWN01 (sample SAMEA6813883, study PRJEB35770) | freshwater metagenome | biome: Freshwater; feature: Freshwater reservoir; material: water | place: Czech Republic | collected 2015-11-04 | depth 0.5m m
GGTGTGATCCTTGGGGCATTGGTTCTAGTGGCTATTCCAGAAATCGCCGATTCGTTAGTATCTCGCATCGGAGGATCTGAAGGATTGGCTACAACCTTGCCTGGTCTATTGGTAAGCGCACTGTTGATTTTGGCAGTGCTCTTTGCACCAAATGGTCCTGGTGAGTTACTAAGAGGAAAAATAAAAAGAGTTAGAAAAGTAAGAAAACCCTAGGGAAGGAAATAAATGATCAGAAATACACGTACGAAGCGAGTCGCTCTCGTTTCAGCGTTAGTAGCCGCTGGTGCAATGGTGCTTAGCACTGTTCCTGCACAAGCAGCTGAAAATGGAGTAACGGCAACAACAATCAAGTTAGGTATCTCATCACCTAAGACAGGTGCTGCTGGACTTGTATACGGAAAACTTCCGGGCGCAATGAAGGCGTACTTTGATTACATCAACGCTAATGGTGGAGTAAATGGTCGCAAGATCACATTAGTTGCTCGTGATGACAAGTACTTACCTACACTTGCTGCTACTCAAACTACAAATTTAGTTTTGAATGACAAGGTGTTCGCACTAGTTGGTGCACTTGGAACTGCAACACGCTCCAAGGCTTATACAGCTGCTGCACTTGCAAAGAACAATGTTCCAGATCTATTTGTAAACACTGGTTTCAGTGGCTTCACAAATACAGCGAAGTACCCAACAACTTTCGCAGTTCTTCCTAGCTATGCAATGGAAGCAAAGATCATGGCTAAGTTCATTAAGGACAACCCAACTCTTGCTCCTCAAGCATCTTTCTTAATTGCACAAGATGATGAGTTTGGTATTGATGGCGTTGGTGGATTTAAGTCTGCTGGTCATACATTTACCGCTCCTCCAACCTTGTACCCACAAGGTGGATTATCAGCTGCATTAGCTGAAGGTGCTCTTACAAAGCTTTCTGTAGTGCCTGGAAAGCCAATTCTTGTTCTTTTCGGTACAACTGATTCAACTGCCACAATTCTTAAGGCAGCAGAGAAGTTGTCACTAACAACTAAGTTCACATTTATTGCTGGATCAGTTGGTGGAGATGCAAATACATTGCTAGCACTAGGTGTTAAGTCAACAACTATTGATGGCATTCTTGCTGCATCATTCTTCCCAGATGCAAAAGACTCAACTGATGAGTATGTAAAGCAATTCTCAGCGATCAATACCAAGTACAACAAGGGTGTTACATTCGATAACATCGTTCTACAAGGTATGAACTCTGCGATGCTTACAGTTCAAGCACTTCGCGCTGCAGGCAAGAATTTGACTCGCACCGGATTGATGTCAGCAATTGATGCAAAGGGTTCTACTTTTGCAAGTGCTGGCTTAGTTCCACTTAATTACTCAGCTACTAGCCGTGTTGGTTACAACGGTTACTGGTTCGGTCAATTAAATGCCAAGGGTGAGTTAAAGCCATTTGGTGGAAAAGTTTCGCTTTACACAACTGATTCAACATCAGGTGCGGTAACTGCATCAACTTATGTCCGTAAATCAATTCCAAAGAACGGGATACCAACTAACTAATGAAAAATACATTCGTTAAGAAGGGCCTAGTAGGCCTAGTTTCAACTGCGCTTGTTGCTGCATTTGCAGTAGCAACACCATCAGCTGCGCAAGCTGCTGATCTAACTTGTACAAAGGCTTCAACTAAGGTTGAAACATGTACTGGTACGGATGCAAATGGTGCAAAGTTTGAAATCAGAATGCCTTCAAACTTCAACGGAACACTTTATGTGTACTCACATGGAATCCGTAATAACGTAAACCTGCCTGCAATTCCAGTAATTGCACCAGCTGGTGAATTGATTAATTACGCACCAGAGGTAGCACCTACTGAGATTGTTGCAACAGCGTTGTTAAAGCAAGGCTATGCATTATCTGGATCAGGTGTTAGCACACAAGGTTGGAGCCTTGAAGAAGGAGTAGACGGAGCTCTACAAGTTCTACAAGCTGCAAAAGATAAGTACTCAAAGGTAAGCAAGGTTGTTGCCTGGGGTAACTCACTTGGTGGCTTAACTGCACAAGCATTTGCTGAGCAATACTCAGGTGCTGTTGATGCAGTTCTTCCAATGTGTCTTGCAGATTCTGCACAATCTGAAATTACAATGGCTGGCGATTTCCTTTGGGGAATGAAAACATTCTTCAATCCTGCAATTAAAGGATTTGGTTACTCAGCTGGAACAGCTGGTTATTATGAAATGCTTGGTGATCTTCAAGCAGTATTAACAACATTGCTTGCACTCAAAACAGCTATCGCAACCAATCCATCTGCACCTGCCTGGCCATCAACTTCTACCGCAGGAGCAATCACTGCTATTCCGGTACGTAGCGCAGTCTTGTTACTTGGATTAATTTCAGGAATCTCAACTCAATCCAAGACATACGATGCTTCATCTGGTCCAGCCGGCGCATCAGAAACAACATTTAGTGTTGTTCTAAGCCCTGCTCTTGCTGTACTTGAAAATGGCGCAGAAGCAGCAGCACTTGCTGTTCTTGCTAACTACGACATGGAGCGTCGTGCTGGTGGAATTGTTTATGACAATTCAAAGACCAACTACACAACGCGCCTAGGCGATGACGCACAGGTTTATGCAGCTTCACTTTCAGGTGGAACATACACCGCAGGAATGTTGCAATATTTAGCTTATTCTCCAAGAGTTACTGCAAGTGCAGAAGCTGTTGCGAAGTTAAATAGCATGTACCAACTACAAGGAAAGATTGAAGTTCCAACTATCACTCTTGCCGCTGCAGCAGACCACATCACACCAGGTGGCGCAGTTACTCACTTAATTAATCAGTACAACGCATCAATTTCTGCAGGTACTGCAAAATCAGGTAAGTTGCTAAATATCTGGAACAAGCCAGCAGATACTTACTCAACATTTGATGCGAGTGGCGCTGTCACTCCAGCAAAATGGCCAAACGGAGTAGGTCACTGCCAGTACACAACTACACAGGTATTAACTGTGGCTAAGTTGGCTGCAACTGCAGCAAAAACAGGAAAGCTTCCTTCATCTGCAACCGCTAAGGCTGCAATCAAGAATGATGCAAACCTATTTATTGATCCAAACTTCTTGCCTCCATTGCTGAAGTTCCGTCAATAATTACTAAATAAGTTAAAAGGGCCTCGAGAAATCGGGGCCCTTTTTCTTATCTATAAACTACTCACCTTATGAAAATTACATCTGACTCCGTAGCCGCAATGCACCAACTGGGTGCTCAGATCGGCAAGCAATTAAAGAGCGGGGATGTCGTTGTTTTAACTGGTGAACTTGGTGCAGGTAAAACTGTATTAACTCAAGGAATTGGTTCTGAATTTGGCATTGAAAATGTAACCTCACCAACCTTTGTGATTAGCCGGATTCATAAAGGAAATCCAAACTTTATCCATATCGATGCTTATCGGTTATTAGATGCCGGAACGCAATCTTTTGCAGATTTAGATTTTGAAAGTTACCTACCAAATAGCGTATTTGTAATTGAGTGGGGCAAGGATTTCATCTCACAATTAACTGACCAATACTTAGATATCCAGATTGTTGCAACAGATAAAGAAAACGAGCGAACGCTAGAGATTAATGGGGTTGGTCAACGTTGGGCTGGATTTAAATTATGAGCACTGTATTAGCAATAGATACTTCAACATCTAGAACATCAGTTGCTTTAATTGCTGGCGATAAAGTTTTGTTTAATGAGTTTCATGAAGATCCACTTGCGCATGGCGAGGTTCTGCCGGTACTAGTCGCAAAGGCGATGAAATTAAATGTTGGAATTGATTTAGTTGCTGTTGGAATGGGACCAGGACCATTTACTGGGCTTCGAGTTGGCATTGCATTCGCACAAAGCTTGGCACTTGGTATGAATGTTAAGTGGCACGGTGTTAACTCATTAGATGCAATTGCAAAACAAATTAATGAAAAAGATTTCATTGTTTCAACAGATGCCAGACGCAAAGAGAGATTTTGGGCAAGGTATCAAGATGGTCAGCGTGTAAATGAACCACAAGTTGGTAAGGCAAGTGAGATAGAAAAAATTGGAGTTAAGGTTTTTAATGAAGGTGATTACTTCCCTGATCCAATATCTCTTGCAAAAATAGCTTTAACGCAAATTTCAATTGATCAACCAATTTATGTAAGAAAGCCGGATGCCTATCCACTGCCAGCAAATGTAAAGTTTCGCGAGTTCACATCAATTGATTTGGTAACGGCAATTGCTATGGAGAAGGAAATTTATGGCAAAGCTGGATGGAGCGCTGCGCAATTTAAAGAGGAGTTTGCTAAGGCGCCAAAGGATGCTTATTACTTAGCTGCAGAAATGAATGGAAAGTTAATTGCCTATGCTGGCATTTTCTATGTGGCAGATGTTGCTGATGTGCACACAATCACTGTGGCGGCAGAACATCGGCGCAAAGGTATTGGCCGCGAGTTATTAAAGCGGTTGATTGATTGGGCGCGAACTAAAAAAGCCGAAGCAATCATGTTGGAGGTTCGAGTTGGTAATGAAGAGGCGCTGCCGCTTTATACCCAAAATGGTTTCACTGAAATATCGCGCCGAGAAAATTATTATGGACCTGGGCTAACGGCAATCATTATGCGAAAAGAGTTGTAATGCAGCCATTAGTTTTAGGAATTGAAACATCATGCGATGAAACCGCAGTTGGCATAGTGCATGGTAGAAAATTGTTGGCAAATGTAATTTCATCAAGCGTTGAACAACATGCCAGATTTGGTGGCGTAGTTCCAGAGGTAGCAAGCAGAGCGCACCTAGAGGCGATGCAGCAGGTTATTGCGCAAGCTCTAAAAGATGCCAAGGTAAATTTAAGTGATGTCGACGCACTGGCCGTAACAGCAGGGCCTGGCTTAATTGGGGCTTTGTTAGTTGGCGTAAGCAGTGCATCTGGTTTGGCACTTGGTTTAAATAAGCCTTTATATGGGGTTAATCATTTATCTGCACACATTGCAGTAGATGCTTTAGATAATGAAGAGAAAATACAACCAAGCATTGCATTGTTGGTTAGCGGAGGCCATAGTTCAATTCTGCAGGTTAATAACTTAGCAAGTGATGTAATTGTTAAAGGCGCAACCATTGATGATGCAGCAGGAGAGGCCTTTGACAAAATCGCCAGAATTATGGGGCTAGGTTTTCCAGGTGGTCCAGTTGTTGATCGCGAAGCAAAATTAGGCAGTAAGGATGCAATAAATTTTCCAAGAGGA
>CAEZWN010000080.1_pt1 | contig 4804 bp, 6 predicted proteins | sample 7265001 | NCBI WGS metagenome assembly CAEZWN01 (sample SAMEA6813883, study PRJEB35770) | freshwater metagenome | biome: Freshwater; feature: Freshwater reservoir; material: water | place: Czech Republic | collected 2015-11-04 | depth 0.5m m
CCATCACACCAGGTGAGTTTTAGTGCGAATCATCGGCACCGCGGTCGTCGTCGTCTTTGTCGTTGTTGCCGTCATTGTTATCCTCACAACATCAAAAATGATATTGTTCATTATTTTTGTTATCATCATCATCATCATCATCATCATCATCCTTATCATCATCATCATAATCATCATCATCATCACCATCATCATCATCATCATCATCATCATCATCATCATCATCATCATCATCATCCTTGTCGCCCTCCTCCTTACACCAGCTGCCTCTCCCCCGCAGCGCCCCGCCCTTTAGCACTCGCGCTCGCCCCTCACGTGCGTCGGCAGCCGCGCCGTTGCACTGCTCGTCGTCGCTGTCGCCTGAGTGAATTGTTACATTAATTCATTGAGGGAAGATGAAAACAAAGTGTCACACTATTTCATTGCGTGTAGGGGGTTTGACGTACCCCTTGGTGTGGACTGCAGCGCTCGTGATACCAGACGTTGTCGCTAAAAACAAAAGAGGTTTAGAGTTTCAAAAGCCGATTAAACTCTTGGCAACAGACTTGGAGCTGGGCAAATGCGTCTGATCTTCTGAAGCGAAGGCAAAGCGTCTTCGTCCACTTGCAGAGCGTTTAATCACTCATGCTAAGAAGGGCGATCTTGCTGCACGTCGTCGCGTTATGGCACGTATTTCAAGCAAGTCAGTTGTACATACATTGTTTACTGATATTGCAAAGCGATTTGAAACTCGCGAAGGTGGTTACACCCGCATCACAAAGATCGGTCCACGCAAAGGTGATAACGCACCAATGGCAGTGATCGAAATGGTTGAAGCAGGATCACCTGTTAAAAAAGTTGCTAAAAAAGCTGCAGCGAAAGCTGAGTAAATAGAAGCAACTAATCTGATTATGAACGAGCCCACTCTCAATCCCGAGGGTGGGTTTCGTCGTTTAAGAATTGATTTAGCTTATGACGGAACAAATTTTGCGGGCTGGGCTAAGCAACCAGATCAACGCACATTGCAGGAAGAGATTGAGCACGCACTTACGGTTTTAACCCAATCTCATATCGCCACCATTGTTGCAGGACGAACTGATGCAGGAGTTCATGCAGAGCATCAAGTAATCCATACAGATGTGCCGGAAAAAACAGATTTTTCTAACTTTGCATTTCGATTAAATCAATTGCTAGATGAGGATATTCGCATAATTTCAGTGCAGGATGCACCAGTTAATTTCCATGCCAGATTCACCGCTAGTGCCCGCACATATCGTTACAAAATTGTGGATGGCGCTGGAATTACCCCACCACTTGATCGCTATGACACAGCAGAATGGTTTCGCGAATTAGATATTGATTTAATGAATCAAGGCTCAAAATTACTTTTGGGCGAGCATGATTTTTTTGCTTTTTGTAAGTTTCGCGAAGGTGGAACCACAATCAGGAATCTGCTGGAATTTCATTGGTCACGAGATCAAAAGGGTTATGCCGTAGCGACAATAAAAGCGGAATCATTTAGATACAACATGGTGCGCAACTTGGTCGGAGCTGCAGTCTGTGTTGGTGAAAAGCGATTTGAACCAGCATGGATGTTAAAAACTTTAGAAGATAAGGTACGAATTCCTGATAGTTATGTCTTTCCGGCAAAAGGATTGACACTAATTAAGGTCGATTATCCAAATGAATCTGAGTATTTGACCCGTTATAACAACTACTTAGCCAGCACCTCTGCAGAGGAGCCAGAATCGTGATTTTTCAGGCTCGGTTTTGACCCAATCATGGGGTCGCAGGTAATCTACGGCTTCTGGAAATGACCCGGTTCGGGACAATCCTTACTTAAGAAAGCGAGACCCTCGTGCGCACTTTTTCACCTAAAGCCGGTGAGATCACCCGTAATTGGCACATCATTGATGCACAAGATGTTGTACTAGGTCGTCTTGCTACACACGCTGCAAACTTATTGCGCGGAAAACACAAAGCAACATTTGCACCACACATGGACATGGGCGATTTCGTTGTAATCATTAACGCTGACAAGGTTGCACTTACTGGTTCAAAGAACACACAAAAGTTTGCACACCAACACTCTGGTTATCCAGGTGGTATGACTTCAACTGTTTACGCAGATTTATTTGAGAAGTTCCCAACTCGCGCAGTTGAAAAAGCGATCCGCGGAATGTTGCCAAAAAATCACGTTGGCCGTGCTGCAATCACAAAGCTAAAGGTTTATGCCGGATCTGAACATCCACATGCAGCGCAAAATCCAAAGCCATTCCAATTCAACCAAGTTTCACAAATCAATAAGTAATAGAAATACTTAACTAGGAGATAAATGTCTAACGAGAACTTAGAAGCCGAAGCAGAGCTAACCTCTTACAGCTCCAGCACACCTGCTGCAGCAACAAACCGTAAAGCAATCACCGCACCTGGTGGTGGCGTTGGTCGTCGTAAGGAAGCTGTTGCTCGTGTTCGCTTAGTTCCAGGTTCCGGCCGTTGGGTTGTTAATGGCAAACCATTAGAAGTTTATTTCCCAAACAAGGTTCACCAACAAGCAGTTTCAGAACCATTCCGCACAATTGGTGCAGAAAATACTTACGATGTTATTGCACGTATTCAAGGTGGCGGAACATCTGGTCAAGCTGGTGCACTACGTCTTGGCGTTGCACGTGCATTAAATGAAATTGATGTTGATGCTAATCGTCCTTCACTTAAGAAGGCTGGCTTCTTAACTCGCGATGCTCGTGTTATTGAACGTAAGAAGTACGGACTTAAGAAAGCCCGTAAGCGTTCTCAATACAGCAAGCGTTAATTTCTTCTCGCTAATAAAACTATGGCCCTCTTCGGCACCGATGGTGTACGAGGTGTTGCCAATAAAGATTTAACTGCAGAACTTGCTGTTGATTTAGCAATTGCCGCCGCACATATTCTTGGTGAAATTGGTGCATTCGCTGGTCACCGACCAAAAGCAATTGTTGGCCAAGACTCTCGCGCATCTGGAGATTTCTTAGAAGCAGCTGTTGTTGCTGGACTAACAAGTGCAGGTGTTGATGTTTATCGAGTTGGAGTTCTACCAACTCCCGCAATCTCATTTTTAGTAAAAGAATCTGGCGCCGATCTTGGCGTAATGATTAGTGCATCTCATAATCCAATGCCAGATAATGGAATTAAATTCTTCGCACGTGGCGGAGATAAATTAGCTGATTCCGTTGAAGCACAAATCGAAGCACATTTAGGTGAGCCTTGGGATCGTCCAACCGGTAAGGATGTTGGCCGAATAATTGTTGATGATTCCGCCAAGGATAAGTACTTAACTCACCTGCTTAAAACTATTAATATCGATTTAGATGGATTAAAGGTAGTAGTTGATTGTGCAAATGGCGCAGCCTCTTATGTTGCTCCAATTGCATACGAGAAAGCTGGCGCAGTGGTAACTGCAATTTCAGCAACACCAACTGGTTGGAATATCAATGAAAATTGCGGCTCTACACATCTGGAAAACTTAATTGCAGAGGTTAAGAAAAGTGGGGCAGATCTTGGTATTGCCCATGATGGAGATGCTGACCGCTGTTTGTTAATTGATAATAAGGGCGAAGTTATCGATGGCGATTACATATTAATGATCCTAGCCAGTGCATTAAAGGCAGATAACAAATTAAATAAGAAAACCGTTGTCGGCACCGTAATGAGCAATTTGGGATTTGTTAATGCCATGGAATCTGATGGCATTGCCGTAGTAAAAACTGCCGTGGGTGATCGTTATGTACTTGAAAATATGTTGGTAAATAATTACTCACTAGGTGGCGAACAATCTGGCCATGTTATCTTGCGAGAGTTTTCAAATACTGGAGATGGCTTATTAACTGCCCTGCAGGTTATGCAGGTACTAGCAAAATCTAAGAAATCTCTAAGTGAACTTGCATCAAAGATGCAGAAGTATCCGCAAGTATTAATCAATGTAAAAGATGTAAAGAAGGAAAAATTAGCAGCCTCAAATAAGATTAGTGATTACATTGCAGAGCAAGAAAAATCATTAGGAAGTAATGGTCGTATTTTAGTTCGTGCATCTGGCACTGAATCTTTAATTCGAGTTATGGTGGAAGCAAAAGAGATGCAAACTGCGCAGAAGATCGCAGATTCATTAGCCGAACTAGTAAGATCAGAGCTTAAGTAAAACTTTTTAAGGAGCTAATTTAGATGTGCGGCATCGTTGGCTACACCGGAAATAGCTCAGCCCTAACTCCAGTTATCGATGGCTTACGTCGCCTGGAATATCGTGGTTATGACTCCGCCGGAATTGCGCTCCCAACAAAAATTGGTAAACCATTATTTATTGAAAAGCGTGCTGGCAAATTAATTAATTTAGAAGAGGCGTTAAAAGATACGCCGGTTACGCACAGCGGAATTGGTCATACTCGTTGGGCAACTCATGGTGGTCCAACCGATACCAACGCACATCCACATTTAGATAATGAAGGAAAGCTAGCTTTAATTCACAATGGCATAATCGAAAATTATGTTGAGTTGCGAGCTGAATTAGAAAAACGTGGTCATAAATTTAAATCTGAAACTGACACAGAATCTGTAGTTCATTTATTAAGTGATGCCCGCAAAGCACACAATGGCGATTTAGCTGCAGCAATGCGAGATGTTTGTAAGCAATTGCGTGGATCATTTACTTTGCTTGCCCTACATTCAGATAAACCAGAAATCATTGTTGGTGCTCGCCGTAATTCACCACTAGTTGTTGGTGTTGGCAAAGGTGAAAACTTCTTAGCCTCTGATGTTTCAGCCTTTATTTCCCATACCAAAATCGCGCTAGAAC
>CAEZWN010000082.1_pt1 | contig 4630 bp, 7 predicted proteins | sample 7265001 | NCBI WGS metagenome assembly CAEZWN01 (sample SAMEA6813883, study PRJEB35770) | freshwater metagenome | biome: Freshwater; feature: Freshwater reservoir; material: water | place: Czech Republic | collected 2015-11-04 | depth 0.5m m
GACTCTCCAGAGATGGACACGAAGAAAAATTCTGGAATTGTTGCAACGATCAGCCAATAGACAATCAGCATCATGGCGCCAATAGTTCCAAGTATGTAATCCAGTCGTTCTAATTTTCTTACCGGCGCCATTGATTCTCTCCTTTAGCTAAAATGTTCATGTATCCAGCGTAGCCCCTTATCAAGATATAGCGACAGGCAAGTCCATATTTGACCTAATTTCGTTCCATATTCCAAATGTCAGACCAATTGACTAATATGGGTGCTAAGTCAAGAAAAAGTAAATATATGAAATGGTTGAATGAGGAAAACAAGTCGAAACCCTCACCGCCCACGTAATATTCTCAGATGAAGCGAGAAGTATTTAAACTTTCAGATGGCCGAGATTTTGAATATTTATGCAATGGTCAGATAAAACAATCAGCGATAATCCTTCACGCTGGCACAACCCAAGACATAACTGGTTGGCAAACCTGGCTTGATTACTTTGCATCACAAAATGTATTTGCATTAGCAATTGGCCGTAGTGGCTATGCTGGAAGTAGTAAAAAACCTGGTCGAATTACGATTGATATTGCAAAAGATGTCGCTGAACTTTCCACTGCATTAAAGATTAATAACTTTGTGAATTTCGGATTATCAGGTGGTGGCCAACATGCAATTGCGACTGGGCTTGATCCAAGAAGTGCTGGTGTAGTAACAATTGGCAGTTTGGCACCATTTGCTGAGTTAGGCGATGATTTTTACAATGGCATGCAACAAGCAGATTTAGATGAATACAGTGATGCGGTTAAAGATATAAATTTGTTAATTAAACGCTTTCAAACATGGCAAAATCACGACCTTTCAGAGACTATTGGTGGTTCGCAATTAAGTAGCAATGATCTAAAAGCTTCTTCAACAGAAACCTGGAAGTGCATTATGAAATCTTGCGAATTCACAATGGCACAAGGCTGGGACTGGGTTGCTGATGATTACAGTTCTTATTTAAATCCTTGGGGATTTGATCCTAGAGATGTCAAAGTTCCTACAGTCATATGGCAAGGTGGATTAGATAAAAATGTGCCAAGGCAACATGGTCTGTGGCTTTCTGATCACTTACCAAATGCCAAGTTGGAGCTTCGTGAGGATGAAAGCCACTTAGGTATTTATGTTAACTATGAAATTGATATTATGAATAGTGGAATAGAACTTCTAAAATAGTTTAGTCACAAAAACTCTCTGCTCATCAGATTCCAACCAAACCCCGATGAAATTACTTTGATAAACTTAGAATATGTCCGCTCATAAAATCAGAGAAATACGAAAAACTGATGCCACATGGATATTTGAAGCCTGCCAAGATGAGCAAATTAAATACTGGACCACAATTCCTAGACCTTACTTAATTGAACATGCGCATGCATTTGTGAATGGGGATTTCCCGGAATACAAAATCTGGGCGATTGAAAATGAAGAATCAAAACCTGTAGGAGTTATATCTATTCATGGAATTGATGAATCAGGTGCAGCTGATCTTGGCTACTTTGTGGCTAAATGGGGAAGAGGTAAAGGTGCGGCCAAAGATGCAATTGCACAAGTTGAAAGTTATGCCAAAACCGATCCCAGCATAAAATCAATTGCGGCTTGTATTTCAGATCTAAATACTTTCTCACAAAGAGCTGCAGAGGCTGCCGGATTAAAGAAGAGTGATGTTGCTACTCGAACATGTAGAGCCGGAGATTTAGAGACAAGTGCTTGTATGTATCGAAAAATGCTTTATTAGTTTTAACTCCACGCCCATCACTAGGTGCCCTTGCCTTGACTCGAGTTAAATAAAGTTAGTTGGCAGAATTTCTAACCATGTGTTGGAAGAATTTTCCTTCTCTACTACCAGGCATTTTTTCACCAGCAAATGAAAAGCCTAAAAATTCATAAGCTTTGATCGCCTCGTAATTATCTGTCCAAACACCCAATCCTTGTTTGGTCCAATTCTTGTTAACTGCATTTTCATCAATGTAATTAAAGAGTGCACGCATCACGCCTTTGCCACGATAAGCAGAATCGGTCCAACATCCGCCCACCCAACATGTGGCGCCATGATCACCATTTAAAACTTCGATATAAAGCATTCCAACATCTGCGCCATTTATTGAAGCTACTAAGTAATCTTCCTTTTCATAATCTTTTAGCCAGCCCTCTTTGGATCTTGTTTTTACTTCAGTTAGGTCAGCGCCAAATGCTTCGGGATTTTCTACCAAAGCTCTGATGCGGATATCTCTTAATCTCTCCCATTCAGCTTTGCTAAGAAGAGAAACATTTACTTGAGTACTCATAAATACTTTCGATTAATTTCCAGCGTATGCCTTTGCCATCGCAGCTAAATCAATCTTCTTCATTCCAAGCATTGCTTGTGTAGCGCGTTGAGCACCTTCTTGATCACTTCCACCTAAGTACTTCATCATCTCGGGGGAGGTAACCTGCCAAGAGACACCAAACTTATCTTTTAACCAACCACATTGGCTTTCTTCTCCGCCATCTTTTGTAAGTACATCCCAATATCTATCGATCTCAGCTTGGTTAGCGCAAGGAATTTGAAATGAGATTGCTTCAGAATGTGGAAACTGCGGTCCACCATTTAAACCAATAAAGTTTTGTCCAAAGATCGTAAAGTTAACAACAACCTCTTCGCCTTGTTTGTTTCCAGGTGTTTCAGTTGGGGCGATCCAATTATCAGCAACTTCACTTTCCGGAAAAATGCTTTTATAGAAATTGGCTGCTTCACGAGCGTTACCGTTAAACCAGAGGCAAGTAGTTAGTTTCATGCCGTGAAGTTTAAACTAACCTCGCAGATTTAAATAATCGGCTTTAGTTAATTCGAAGATTAACTCAAGGCCATCTTCCTCATCAATTTGTTCACCTACTTGCAGAAACCCTAATTTTTTAATTATATGCAGTGAAGCTTCATTAGTTGGGGAAACTGTATAACGCAGAATTTTTACATCCGACCTCTTGCAAATCATCTCCCACATGCCATGTAGGAGCTCAGTACCAAAACCTTGATTTTGTTTTTCTGGCACGATTCCAAAACCAATTTCAATCATACCGTTTTCATTTGGAAAATCGTGAAAACCAGCAGATCCAATTAACAATTTGTTGGCACGTTCAATTGCAAGAATTATTCCAATTTCTGCAAATGCTGGCGCCTTCTTAACTCTTGGAATTCGAAAGGCAAGGGGAGATGGTCCTTCAATTAAATTTTTAAATGGGTTAGAAAAATCATGCCAAATTGGTTCGTTGCCACTTTCAAATGTGGCGTAATCATCCAAACTCAACGAATGGCAATCTAGCCGAGCGGTAGCGAACTGAAGCACTTAAAAATGATACTAGAATTGCCCAGCAGTAATAATTACATAGCTAGTCCAAAGATTCGGGGGTGCTGATCATGCAAGCATCCGTTGAGCAACAAAATTTAATTTTGCAATTGCAGTACTTTGATGATGAGATCATGCAAGCAAATACCAAATTAAAATCATTGCCAGAAGTTGAACAATTAGCACACATCGAAAAAAGAATAACCGCTGCCAATGAAGAGCTAGCAACTGTGAAAGCCGAAGCAGATCAAATTTCTTTAGAGCTTCGCCGTGGTGAGGCTGATGTGGAAACGGTGACCGACCGGATTAAAAAAGATGAAGCCAGATTAAATGCCGGAACTGCATCACCTAAAGAGCTTGAGCAAACCCAACATGAGATTGAAACTTTAAAGAAGCGCCAAGAGGCGTTAGAAGAGATTGAATTAGAAATTATGGTGCGCAGTGAGGCCGCGCAGGAGAGATTAAAAGTATTAACCACAGATTTGGAATCTCTCGAGGTTCTAAAGACTGAAATTAATGGTCGAATGACAACAGCAACTACCGAGATCAACTTGGTAATTTTGGCAAAACAAAAAAGCCGCTCAGATTTAATTCCTAATATTGAAAAACCTTTGGTAGATCTATATGAAAAAATTAGAACATCAAGCAGTGGCGTTGGCGCTGCATCCCTTGTTGGCAACAAGTGCAATGGCTGTCACTTAGCAATTAACGCAGTTGAGATGGATCGCATTAAGGGATTAGCTGCAGATGAATTACTTCGATGCGAGGAGTGCCGCAGAATCTTGGTAAGAATTTAAATGGCAAGACATTTCTTAGTCACAGCAGATGGTGGCTCACGTGGAAATCCTGGGCCTGCTGCATATGGATCAGTAGTTTATGAAAATGACAAAGTTGTAAAAGAAATTGGCGCCGCAATTGGTGTTGCATCAAATAATGTTGCCGAATACAGCGGATTAATTGCTGGACTTAAAGCGGTTAATGAAATTGATCCAGCGGCAACAGTTTTAGTAAAGATGGATTCAAAGTTAGTTGTTGAACAGATGTCTGGTCGATGGAAGGTTAAACACCCAGATATGTTGAAATTGGTAAAGATTGCGTTATCTACCCATGACCCTAAATTGGTTTCTTATCAATGGATTCCTCGTGAGGAAAACTCGCATGCGGATTCGATATTAAATGATGTACTAGACAGTGGAATGTAGTTAGGGAGTAATCTTCACGCATGATCACCGACACCTCTCGCGTATTACACGCAGCAACTGGAAACAAATTAACCGC
>CAEZWN010000085.1_pt1 | contig 4382 bp, 3 predicted proteins | sample 7265001 | NCBI WGS metagenome assembly CAEZWN01 (sample SAMEA6813883, study PRJEB35770) | freshwater metagenome | biome: Freshwater; feature: Freshwater reservoir; material: water | place: Czech Republic | collected 2015-11-04 | depth 0.5m m
CCTTAGGTTTATCGCTACTTACTCTTTGGCGCTATCGCCAAGTAATTGGCTTAGTAGTTGCAATCTTTTTTATCTTGATCTTTCCCGGCAACATCAATCAATACATTAATCACATAGATGCTTTTGGTTTAGATACCGATCAAGCCCGCTTTATTAGATTGCTCTTTCAACCACTGCTAGTTGCGTGGGCGCTGTGGTCAACAGGGGCGTGGGGTTATCTAAAGAGGTTGATGAATTAGAAAAGCCCCCGTATTTCTACGGAGGCTTTAGCAGTCTTTTGACGTGTCAATACCATAACACAAATTTAGTTATCAACAGAAAAAAAATTTCTAATTTATTAAATTTATAATTAATTTATTCTTTTCTCACGTCTGTGTAGCTCAGCGAATAGAGCAGTCTTTTGACGGAAGGACAGGTCGTGGGTTTGAATCCCACCACAGGCAGTTATGTAAGGACTGCTCCCGTCTCGTCAACGGGAGCTTTCTTTATTTGCATAATTAACTCTAAGTTTTCTTCTAAACCCCTCTGAACAATCCACGCACCAATGCGTTGGCCCATCATCCCCACCAGTGCACCCACCAACCTCATACTTTTCAAAATCAAAGTTTTCAAAATCAGGCATGCCATAGACAATCTTCTTGACCTTATCTCCGAGGCATTTAGGGCATTTCATACTCCGCACCATAAACGCCACTACTGACAGTGTCGGTGGGTTCACCTAGGGTTTTGGTATGCCTAATTTCAAGGAGATTCAACTTCAAATCCAAGCGGCTCAAAAGGTGGCAAAGGATTTAAGTGATGTTGTCGACCTTGAACAATCACTTGTTTTACAAACTAAGCAGGGCATCAGTAAAGCAAAAGAGTCTCAAGTAATTCAGAAATTGGCGCAACTACCAATTGAAAATATGAAAGATGCCTCGGATAAAACCCTTCGGATTGAAACTCTTCGTAAATATGGAATCGCAAATGTAAGTGCTGTTTATATGGCAAGCCAATCTCAACTAGAACGAATTAGTGGAATTTCAGCAGAATCTGCAATAGAACTTAAATTTATTGCTGATCAAATGTTCGCAGCGATTGCAGAGTCAATCTCTTATGGCCTGAAATTAGATTCAATCACAGCCGATGATCTAAATATTTTAGAAAAAGTTCAGGATCTAGAGGCCATTAGATCTCAGTTACGTGGCAATCAAGAAAAAATAAAGCCATTAACAGAATCCATAAATACATCTTTAACTAAGACTAAGCCCCTCAAATCCCGCTTCCGTTGGGTCTTGGCCGGAAAGCAACGTCGAAATGATGCGCTAGAGGCAATATCTCAAATTGCAATCTTTATGGGAGATCCCACAACGCTTGTGCTCTCACAACTTACACAAAAAGCATTTGCTAAATTTGAAGAGGCTCAACAATCTGAAGCTTTAACAGATTTCAAAAAACGTGCCAGTGATTACTACGCGGTCCTAGAAGATGTAAGTGGTGGCAAACCATTAATTGGGCTAAGTCATCTAGATGCTGAATTAATTGAAAAGATTGAAAACCAAGAGTTAGACCAATCCTTATTAAGAGCAACGCTACGTAAGTATCAATTATTTGGCAGTAAGTTCGCATTAACTCAATTTCGCGTCATCTTGGGCGATGAAATGGGTCTTGGAAAAACCATGCAAGCACTTGGTGTTCTGGCGCAACGTCACGCCATGGGTGCAACACATTTTCTAGTTGTTTGTCCGGCATCTGTCATTGTTAACTGGCAACGCGAAATTGGTACCAGGTCAGATCTAACAACCGTAAAAATTCACGGTGAAGATCAAAAGCAGTCGCTGGAACTTTGGCGAAATGTGGGAGGAATAGCACTTACTACCTTTGATACTTTAAAGGCCTTTGATATCTCTGATGATGAAATTGTTAAATTAAATGTTGACACGATTGTGGTGGATGAAGCGCACTATGTTAAGAATTTAGGTACGGGCCGATCCAAAACCATTATGCGCTGGTTAGATCGCACGCCAAGAGTTTTATTCATGACCGGCACACCATTAGAAAATAGAGTCAATGAGTTTGTTAACCTGGCATTTCTACTAAATAGAAGTTTTGCTAACAAGTTAAATAAAGCCGCCTTATCGGCTGGTGCTGAGGCATTTCGCCGGGAAGTTGCCCCTATCTATCTACGTCGTAACTCCATCGATGTATTACAAGAGCTGCCAGAGTTAACAGAGATAAATGAGTACTGCACGTGGGAAGGTGCTAACCGTCCGTTTTATGAACAATCTGTTATATCTGGAAACTTTATGGCGATGCGCAGAGCCGCCATGTTGCCACTTATCTCTGGACAGATTCCAAACAAAATGGAGCGCCTATTAGAACTAGTAGATGAAGCATTTGAGAATAATCAAAAGGTAATCATCTTTAGTTACTTTCGAGAAATATTGGATTACATTCACCAATCACTAGGTGATAAAGCCATTGGCCCAATCACAGGTTCAGTGCCATCAATTTCGCGCCAGCAGATGGTTGATGCTTTCACTGATTCCCAAACACCGATGGCATTGGTTGGTCAGATTCAAGCTGCTGGTACTGGATTAAATATTCAAGCAGCCTCTGTAGTTATTTTGTGTGAACCACAAATTAAACCCTCTCTTGAAGTTCAAGCAATCGCGAGAGCCCATCGCATGGGCCAAGTAAATAATGTTCGAGTACATCGCCTTTTAGTCCCAGATAGCGTTGATGATCAAATGGTTTTAATGCTTGCTCGTAAGCAAGCTGAATTTGATGATTACGCTCGAATCAGTCACCTGGCAGATACCGTGGATTCATCAAGAGATGTTGATGAAGCAGCGATTGAAACTGAAATTATTGAAAATGAGCGCAAGAGATTGCTCCAATGAAACACAAAGTAAGGGGATAATCACGCCATGGGATTTTGGGCAGATCTAATGGGCAATCGCGCCGCTAAAAAGGCGCAATCACTTTATGAATTGCAATTAAGTGATTGGAGTTTAGAACAACAAGCTCTTACAACCGCACTTGATATCTTCACTAGCGCTGCTAAAGGTGAACAACCAGCAGATAGTGCACTTGTGCAAAAAGCTGGTGAATTAGTTCTCTGGACCGGCACAGCCATCTTCCACGAAGCTGGAAGAACACCAACTAGATACTCAGGTCGAAGCCAAGGTATTTCTATTCCAATAGTTGCAGGAATTCGTTATCGAGTTGGCGCATCTGCTGGTGTATTAATTCCAGGTGAGGAGATGCAGATGGAAAAGGAACAAGGCTTAGTTAAGTTAACTAACCAACGTCTTATCTTTGCTGGCTCTGCTAACACCGCCGAATGGGCCTTTTCAAAGTTTCTCTCTGCTGGCACAAACCAAAAACGAGATGATTTCTTATTTGCAGTCTCTAACCGAAAGAAAACCTCAGGCCTTAGATTCTCACCCGCCGATGGCATCGCATTCTCTCGCTTACTAGCACTTGCCTTATATGCATATGAGAATGGAATACCTGCAACTATTAAAGCAATCAAGAATGATTTAAAAGAGATTGAAAGTGAAAAGCCCAAGTTAGTGTTGCCACCTGCTAAGACAAAAGAGATAAAAGCTTAACTTCGGCCAGCTTTATTTAAATCTAGTACCAATCTGTGCACCAATTGTTAGCGCCGTCTTAATATTATTTAACGACTCCTGATGCGTATATAGCGGTGACTCCAACAGCCCCGCCTCTACATACTGCGCAAATGCATGCACCTGATGGATTAACCCCATGTGCTCGCGCATTCCTGTGTCATCAATCCAAGTCTCACCTTGATCACCAAACTCAGTTGAATACAAGGTAATTGCAGATGGTGTAAACCAAGGTGTGCCAAAGGCAATTGCTCCCTTTGTTCCAGAGACTGCCGCATAAATTGGCAGCGCAGTCCGCGCAGATAAAACAAAATTAGATCTTGATCCATTAGCAAATCTCATAAAGGTATGAGTCTCTTCATCTATTTGATTTGGATGCAACTTTCCAAAGGCGTGGATCTCTGAAGGCTCACCTAAGAATTGTTGTGACAATGCAATTGGATAAATACCCATATCAATAATGGGATTGCCACCTCCTATTGTGAATAAGCGCGGCACCGACAAATTAGCCTGGCAGAAATTTGAAACCACTAACTCGATATCACCTAACACACCATCTCTTACTAACTGCCGCGCCATATCCATCTGTGGTAAAAATCTGGTCCACATTGCCTCAAGTGCTAATACCTTCTTCGCCTTTGCAGCTGCATAAATCTGCTCCGCCTGCGCCACATCCATCGTTATTGGTTTTTCAATCAACACATGCTTGCCCGCATTAATTGCAATCAACGCCACCTCAAGGCGATCACTTGGCAATGTTCCAATATA
>CAEZWN010000090.1_pt1 | contig 4047 bp, 3 predicted proteins | sample 7265001 | NCBI WGS metagenome assembly CAEZWN01 (sample SAMEA6813883, study PRJEB35770) | freshwater metagenome | biome: Freshwater; feature: Freshwater reservoir; material: water | place: Czech Republic | collected 2015-11-04 | depth 0.5m m
AGCTCAACATTTTTTGTAGTTGCCTGCCGTTCAGCACTGCTAATAATTTGTAACTTAATCTCATCTTTAATCATTACCGGTGTGATATCTACTCGCTCAAAGCCTGGCTGCATATTTCGGCGCCTGCCAGATAAAACTGCACGCACAAAATCATCTTGCTTAATGCGTTTACTTAACTCAGTAATTCCTAAAGCTAATTCAATCTTCATGCGCGCGGATGTGCTTGCTTGTAAGCAGATTGCAAACGCTCAGGCGAAACATGGGTATAGATTTGCGTTGTTGCAAGAGATGCATGACCCAAGATCTCTTGCACTGTTCGAAGATCAGCGCCACCTTCTAATAAATGTGTAGCCGCACTATGCCTGAGTCCATGTGGTCCCATCGTGGCACCAACTGCTTTCATCGCTTCATAGACAACCTCGCGCACAGTGCGCTGATCAATTCTCTTACCACGCGAACCTAAAAACACCGCATCTGCTGATTTGTTATTTAAAAACTCACTACGGCCATTACTTAAGTAATTTTGAAGCGCCTTCATAGCCGGAATTCCAAGTGGCACAACTCTTTGTCGATCACCTTTACCAATCACACTTAAAGTATTTCTTGATGCATCAATATCGCCAAGATTTAAACCGCATAACTCGGAAACACGAATCCCAGATGCGTATAAAACTTCCAGCATTGCTAGATCTCTTAGGTTAACCGCGCTTACCTCTTCCCCTGCCTTAACCTCAAGTGCTTTTAATATTTGCGCAGCCTCATCAACATCTAAAATTTCTGGCAGTGTGCGATGTGCTTTTGGAATTGAAAGATTGGCGCCTAGATCACTAGTTAACCAACCATTACTTGCCGCCCAATTTGTAAAAGCGCGAATTGAAACAATTCTTCTAGTTAATGTGCTTCGAGCAACTCCGGTGGTTTGTAGGTTTGCTAGCCAAGATCTGATGTGTTCAATTGTTAAATCTTTAAACTCTAAAACCTTTAGCTTCTCCATATGAGCCAGGAATGACTCTAAATCTCCAACATAACCACGAATTGAGTTATCAGATAAATTTCTAACCATCGCAAGATGCTCTTCATACTGAGCGATTAATTGCGTGGACATAAGGCTTGAGATTACTCGGGTTTACGGCCTTGTCTTAGTAAGCCATAGGTAACTGCATCATTTAATGCCATCGCAGATGCGGCAATAATGTTTTCATGAACACCAACTGTGCTCCACTCACCCGCGCCATCACTGGTCTCAACTAATACTCGGGTAACCGCGCCAGTTCCTAGGCGACCTTCCAAGATACGAACTTTGTAATCTGTAAGTTCTAACTTTGATAGTTCTGGATAAAACTTTTCTAAACCACTGCGAAGTGCCGTATCAATTGCGTTAACTGGACCATTTCCAGTGCCAGATGATGAGATCTCTTCATCATTTGCTTTTAATTTAAGTGTTGCCTTTGAAGTTACTTTGCCTGATTCATCTTGGTGAACTGTGGTTTGCCAATCTTCAATTGTGAAAAATGTTGGGCGCTTGCCAGCAACTTCTGTGCGAAGAAGTAAATCAAAGGATGCATCCGCTGCTTCAAAGGTAAAGCCTTTACCCTCTAACTCTTTTACCTTATCTACTACACGCGAAATTAATTCTTTATTGCCACCTAAATCAATTCCTAACTCCTGTGACTTTAATTCAATTGAAGCCCGGCCAGCCATCTCAGAGACCAACATTCGCATGTCATTGCCAACTGCTTCTGGTGACTCATGTTGATACATCATGGGATCTACTTTGATGGCAGATGCATGTAATCCTGCTTTATGAGCAAAGGCAGAAACTCCAACATATGGCTGGCGCGCACTTGGCGCCACATTGGTAATTTCAGCAACTGCGTGAGAGATCCGAAATGCCTCTTGTAGTTTGCCAGTTGGTAAAACTAATTTTTCTTTCTTTAGCTCTAGATTTGCAATGATATTAACCAGATCAGCATTACCGGTTCGCTCACCATAACCATTTAATGTTCCCTGCACATGTGTGACACCAGCAGCAATAGCAGCAAGTGAGTTAGCAACTGCGCAACCTGTGTCATTATGGCAATGAATTCCAAGACGAGCCTTTGAAGCAGTTAGTACTTCATGCACAATATTTGAAAGTTCATCAGGAAGCATGCCGCCATTGGTATCGCAAAGTGCAACTACATCGGCGCCTGCTTCAACAGCGGTGCGAACAACCTCTAATGCATAAGCTTTATTTGAAATGTAACCATCAAAGAAGTGTTCTGCATCTAGGAATACGCGCTGTCCCCCAGTCTTTAAGAATTCAATTGAATCCTTAATCATTGCTAGGTTTTCATCTAAATGTGTTTTAAGTGCAAGATCAACATGGCGATCATGGCTTTTAGCAACAAGTGTTACAGCTGCAGCTCTGGAATCTTGTAATGCACGAAGTAGAACATCATCTGCTGCTTTCACACCTGGTCTGCGAGTTGCACCAAATGCTACAAATGTTGCATTCTTAAGTTTTAACTCAGTTTGCGCCAACTTAAAAAATTCAGTGTCCTTTGGGTTTGCTCCTGGCCAGCCACCTTCAATAAAACCAACACCTAAATCATCTAGATGACGGGCGATAGTTAATTTGTCGTGAACAGAGAGATTTAAACCCTCTTGTTGGGCGCCATCACGAAGGGTGGTGTCGTAGATATGAAAGGAATCATTTAGTGGCATTAGATAACTTTCTTATTCCAGCCATGCTTATCAGCAATTGTTCCATGTTGGATGCCAAGTAATGTTTGGCGAATTTGATTTGTAATCGGACCAGGTTTTCCATCACCAGTTACCCATGTGCCCTGCGCAGATTTAGCAGTTCCAACAGCAGATACAACAGCTGCTGTTCCACAGGCAAAGATTTCAGAGATCTCACCTGATTTAACGCCATCGCGCCAATCATCCATTGAAATCATTACCTCTTCAGTTTGATATCCAAGATCGGCAGCTACTGCCAAAATTGAATCGCGAGTAATTCCAGGAAGTAATGTGCCAGTTAATTTTGGTGTGACGATCTTGGCATTACTGCCTTTACCTTTTACAAAGTAAAGATTCATGCCACCCATCTCTTCAATCCACTTACGCTCTTTGGCATCGATCCAAACAACTTGATCGCATCCTTCAGCCGCTGCTTGTTTTTGTGCAACTAAAGATGCTGCATAGTTTCCACCACACTTTGCCTCACCAGTTCCACCAATTGCAGCACGTACATACTCAGTTGAAATCCAAACAGTTACAGCATTTGCGGCATTGAAGTAAGCAGCAGCAGGTGTAGCAATTAAAATATATGTGGCTTTATTAGATGGTCTAACACCTAAGCCAACCTCTGTTGCAATCATAAATGGGCGAATATAAAGGGATTCACCTACATTTTTTGGCACCCAATTCTTATCTGCTTTAACTAATGCTTCAACTGTTTCAACAAAGAAATCAACTGGCATCTCAGGAAGTGCAATACGTGCTGCTGATTTTGCAAAACGTTTTGCATTTGCATCTGGTCTAAATAATGAGATTCCACCATCAGGTTGGATGTAAGCCTTCATACCTTCAAAGATCTCTTGGCCGTAATGAAAAACCATTGTTGCAGGATCTAGTGATAACGGTGCATAAGCTTGTAACTGCGCATCTGCCCAACCAGTTGCTTCATTCCACTCTGCAATCACCATGTGATCGGTGTAGTACTTACCAAAGCCAGGAGATGCAACTCTTTCATCGCGCAAGTTATCTGCAATAGGATTACTTGATTTATTAACTATTACCTTCATGAGACTGCCTTTGCTAATGCATCACCGATTTCAGTAGTTGAACGCTTCTTATCCCCACGTGCAAGAAGATCCGCAGCAACTGCTGCCTCTACATCTGCTGCTGCCTTTGCCTCACCCAAGTGATTTAACATCATGGCAACTGATAAAACTGTTGCAGTTGGATCAGCTAAATTCTTACCAGCAATATCAGGTGCGCTGCCATGAACTGGTTCAAACATCGATGGGTATGCACCAGTTGGATTTATGTTGCCACTTG
>CAEZWN010000092.1_pt1 | contig 3975 bp, 4 predicted proteins | sample 7265001 | NCBI WGS metagenome assembly CAEZWN01 (sample SAMEA6813883, study PRJEB35770) | freshwater metagenome | biome: Freshwater; feature: Freshwater reservoir; material: water | place: Czech Republic | collected 2015-11-04 | depth 0.5m m
AACTCAAATACCAATGATTTAATCTTTGGAATCAATCATTGCGTTTGGTACATAACTCAATTTATGGAGTTAAAGGCTGGTGATGTTATTAATACTGGAACACCTGAAGGTGTTGGTATGGGATTTAAACCAGAGAAATTCTTAAAGGGTGGCGAGAAGATTGTTACAACTATTGAAGGAATTGGCACAATCCATAACTCAGTAGTTAACTACAAATAATTAACTAACAGCTAGATCGCTTTAGTACTTCTTTCACCATTTATTACCCGCTCAACTCCATAAGGATTACCATTTTGTAATTGGGCTGGTAATTGGTTATCTGGAAAGTTTTGATAAACAACTGGGCGCACAAAACGATAAATTGAATCTAAACCAACAGAGGTTGTGTGGGTGGAAGATGCTGGCCATTGCCCGCCATGATTTTGCGCAGCGGTTACAGATACTGCAGTTGGGAAACCATTCCAAATTACTCGGCCAGCTAATTGTGTTAATTGGTTTACTAAATCACTTACATTCTCGGATGCTCCGGCATGAAGTGCTGCCGTTAGTTGGCCTTCCATAGCCTTTGCCACAGTTAGATATTGATCAAATGGGGCGCGAATTATTACCGATGTTGGACCAAAGTGTTCTTCCAATAAATCATGATGGTTTTTCACATCTGCCCAATCAACTACAAAGATAGTTGGGGTTACGCCAAATCCATCTGCATTATTTGTTCCAGAAATTACAGTAAGGCCGGAGGATTTACTTAATTTGCTGGTGGAATCAGTAAATCTTGTCGCAATACCCTTATTTAATAATGGGCCTACTTTTTGCGCAGCTACATACTCTTTTACTTGCGCAATAAATTTATCACCACTGCTATCGGCTGGCACAATAAGGATTCCGGGCTTTGTGCAAAATTGTCCACTTCCAAGTAATGCCGAATCCATTGCAGCTTTTGCTAAATCATCCGCCTTTTCTGCAAGTGCGGTTGGTGTGAAGAAAACTGGATTTAATGAACCCATCTCTGCATAAACTGGAATTGGCACTTCGCGCTCTTGGGATAATTTAATTAATAATTTTCCAACTAGACCAGATCCAGTAAAACCAATTGCAGTTACCTCTGGTGCCTTAGCTAGCCAATGAGTGATCTGCGGGTTGGTTCCTTGCACAATTGCAAATAACTCTCTAGGTAAGCCTTGCGCAGTGATTGCAGCGATAACTGCTTCATAAACTATTTGTGAAGTATTTGGATGAGATGGATGTGCTTTAACAACTACTGGACAACCTGCTGCTAATGCCGATGCAGTGTCACCTCCGGCAACAGAAAAAGCTAGTGGGAAATTACTTGCAGCAAAGACTGCAACAACGCCCAATGGTTGTTGAGTTTTACGAAGATCAGGACGAGCAACTGGTTGAAAATCAGGATCTGCTAAATCAATTATTGGCAGTAAATGTCCACCCTTTTTAACAAGTGCTGCAAATGCGCGAATTTGAATGACGGTGCGCATAACCTCACCAGTAAGACGTGCCATCGGTAGCGCTGTTTCTTGATGAGCTGTTTCAGCCAACTTCTCTTTTTGCGCTTCAATTGAATCTGCAATTGCATTTAACAACGCCGCTCGTTTGCTTGGATCAGTTGCCGCAAGTTTGGCTTTAGCACTATCGGCAGCCTGGATTGCATTGTTTACTTGGGATTGATCCCACTCAGTAATTTCAGAACCAAATGCTTGACCAGTTGCAGGATTTTGGGCGGTAAATGTTTTGCTCATTTGCAAATAATATCGGCTTATTAAATTTTCAGTTAATTACTGAGTAGCTAATTAGTAACGGGGCGCATTGCGTGTGCGCTCAATCTTTGGCTTTCGTTGATTTCGCTTACTCCAGCAAATACTGTGCCAATGTCGACGAGTTTGCGCATCATGTTCCAGCCAGGCAACCGTATGCGGTGTAGCCATTGGAATTACTTGATCACATCCCGGACAGCGATATGGTTTATTTGATGATGAGCCGGTAATTTTTCGAACAACATAAATACCATCACCATGTTCTTCAATTTCATCTTCATTTTTCGGTGCTGTGACCTCTCGCTCATTTTTTATGCGAGAAGTTTTAGTAGCACTCTTTTTTTTACGCGGACTCACAGGATTATTCTCTCAGTTTTATTTAGATATTCCATCACAACTACGGCAGGATATTGCCATGAGCAGTAGCACATCTTCAAAAACCGCACCTGAAATAGCAATTGAAATCAAGGGGCTGGTTAAAAAGTACGGCGAAAAATTTGCGGTAAATGGCATTGATTTAACTGTGCAGCAAGGTGAGATCTTTGCCTTACTTGGACCAAATGGCGCTGGCAAGACAACTACAGTTGAAATACTAGAAGGCTTTCGCAATATTGATGGTGGCTTTGTTAGCGTATTAAATTTTGATCCAGCTACAAAAGGTGAGGCTGGCAGAGTTTGGCGAAATCGAATCGGCATAGTTTTGCAATCAACAACTGATGCGGCAGATTTAACTGTTCAAGAGACCATTGAACACTTTGCACATTATTATGAAAATCCGCGTGATGTGAATGAGGTAATTGATTCAGTTGGCCTGCGCGAAAAAGCTGATGATTACGCACGCAACTTATCTGGTGGCCAACGCCGCCGACTAGATGTGGCACTTGGAATTATTGGCTCACCAGAACTTTTATTTTTAGATGAGCCAACAACTGGTTTTGATCCCGAAGCAAGGCGAGCTTTCTGGGAGTTAATTCTTAAATTACGAAGTGAAGGCACCACAATTTTCTTAACAACTCATTATCTAGATGAAGCCGAAGCACTAGCCGATCGTGTGGGCGTAATTACCAATGGCAAAATAATTGAGATCGCAACCCCGGCTACTTTAGGAAATCGGGCAACGGCACCTGCTCGAATCTCTTGGCTAGAGAATGGAAAAATTGCCGAGATTGAATCTTTAAATCCAACTGCAGAGATTGAAAAATTAATCGCCCGCTTTAATGGTGAGATTCCACAACTACAAATAATTAGACCAAATCTTGAGGATATCTACCTAAGAATGATTGGTGAGAACCGATGAAAACTTTAAAACTTGGGTTGTTGCGCGGGCGTATGGAGTTTAAGGTTTTTATGCGCGGGCGCGAATCAGTTGTTTTCACATTACTTTTTCCAGTTATCTTGTTATTTATCTTTGGCTCCGTATTTAAAGACACCATTGCACCAGGTGTTACCTTCAGCCAATACTTTGTTGCCGGCATGATCGCATCTGGATTGGTAAATACTGGATTTCAACAATTAGCGATCACAATTCCAATGGAGCGCGAGTTTGGAACATTAAAGCGCCTTCGTGGCCGGCCAATCTCAGTTTCGGCTTACTTTATTGGCAAGGCGTACTTAGTATTTATTTTGATGGTGCTGCAAACTGCATTGTTACTTGGCTTTGGCGCAGCCTTTTTCGGTTTAAATCTTCCAACCTCATCTAGTAAATGGATCACATTTACTTGGTTAATTCTCTTAGGAAGTGCGTGCTCTACAGTGCTTGGTATTGCATTCTCAGTTGTGCCAAAGAGTGGTCGCGGTGCATCTGCAGTAGTTTCACCAATAGTTATTGTGTTGCAATTCTTCAGCGGCGTATTTTTTGTATTTAGCCAACTCCCTGTATGGATGCAACAATTTGCAGCATTGTTCCCACTTAAATGGTTAACTCAGGGAATGCGATCAATTTTCTTGCCCGATTCATTTGCCACACAAGAGGTAGCAAAGAGTTGGGAGCTTGGCCGAACCGCACTTATCCTGGTTATTTGGCTCTTAGTTGGGCTAATTATTTCGATTAAAACTTTTAAATGGAGCAAGGAGTGAAGATTAAGATAATTCTTGTTGCATTAATTTCATCAACTTTGGTGATCTCATCTACCTATGCAGCAACACCGACTAAGAAAGCTACTCCAACGCCAACTGTAACCAAGAAAAGTACAACAACTAAAAAGCC
>CAEZWN010000097.1_pt1 | contig 3671 bp, 3 predicted proteins | sample 7265001 | NCBI WGS metagenome assembly CAEZWN01 (sample SAMEA6813883, study PRJEB35770) | freshwater metagenome | biome: Freshwater; feature: Freshwater reservoir; material: water | place: Czech Republic | collected 2015-11-04 | depth 0.5m m
CTGAAAGAAATCTATGAACAACCAAAGGCAATTGCCGATACTTTAATTGGCCGCCTTGATGGATTAGATATTGATTTAAAATTTAAGAAGTTTAATAAAATTGTCATCATTGCCTGCGGTACGGCATATAACGCAGGTTTAGTTGGAAAGTATGCAATTGAAAAGTGGTCGGGCATTGCTGTAGATGTTGAACTTGCCTCTGAGTACCGATACCGCGAACCAAGTATTGATAAACAAACATTAGTAATTCCAATTTCACAATCAGGTGAAACCATGGATACCTTGATGGCGATGCGTTATGCCAAGGCAAAAGGTGCAACCATATTTTCTGTTTGTAATACAAATGGCTCAACAATTCCACGCGAATCAGATGCAGTTTTATACACCCATGCAGGCCCAGAAATCGCGGTTGCATCTACAAAGGCATTTGCTACGCAATTAGTTGCTATGTATTTAATTGGCTTACATATTGGTAAGAAGTTAAAGGTAGTAAAGAAGAAGGTTGCTAAGGAAATTATGGCGGAGCTTTCAGAGCTGCCAGCCAAGGTGGAACAAGTACTTGAAACTGCTGAACCGCTTCGGGCATTAACTCGCACCTTTAAAGATGCGCAATCAGTTTTATTTTTAGGCCGACATGTTGGTTATCCAACCGCACTTGAAGGTGCACTGAAATTAAAAGAGCTTGCTTACATGCATGCAGAAGGTTTTGCTGGCGGGGAGTTAAAGCATGGACCAATTGCTTTAATTGATAACGGAACACCCGTAGTTGCCATCATGCCACCTGAACATTCAGTACTTGCTGAAAAAATGGCAAGTAATATCCAAGAGGTAAAAGCACGAGGTGCAGTAGTAATTGCTATTAGTGAATTTGAATTTGCAAGTGCAGATCATTTAATTCGAATCCCAAAAGTGCACCAATTCTTACAACCAGTTTTGTCGGTAGTGCCATTACAAGTTATTGCATACGAGATGGCGGTTGCCCGAGGCAATGATGTTGATCAACCTCGCAACTTAGCTAAATCTGTAACTGTTGAATAGAGAGTAAATGCCAGAAGCAAGAAAGAGACAGATGAATACCGCTTTAAAGTTAGCGGTTATTTTCTTAGCCATCTACGGAGTCATTACCCAACAAGTATTAGCTAATGGTTGGCTGCGTCGATTTGATGAATGGATTTATAACCGAGATTTCTTACTGGTAACTCCTGGAAAAACTCCAACATTAGTTATGTTAGTTGATGATCTCGGACTTCGTAGCGTCACTGCAATCGTTCTACTTTTTACCGCATATTTAATTAGTAGAAGATACAAATCTTGGCGACCAATTAATCTTTCAATTCTTTCATTAGTTGCCTTAAATCTATTTGTTGGCGCATCTAAATTATTATTTGGTAGAACCAAACCACATTCTGGCTTTGACCTATTCTTTACTGATAGTGGACTTTCCTATCCAAGTGGACATGCAGCAAATGCATTACTAACTTGGGGAATTTTTGCTTATCTAATCTTTCGCTATTCACACAAAGGACCCTTCGAGGGTTTTCGCCTAACCTGGTTAGTTTCACTTGTAACCACTGGAGTTTGCTTAGCTTCTTTATATCGAAATACTCACTGGTTTTCAGATTTAATTGGCGGCTTATTCATCGGCGCAGCATTGTTGGTTTCAATCATCGCAGTAGATAGAAGTATTCCTTCGGAGCGACAACCTTCCTAGTAAGGGTAGGGTTATTTCATGTCTCGCGCAGTTGCCGAAGTTGATTTAACCGCCATCGCGCATAATTTAAATTTAATTAAAGCAAAAAGTAATGCGCAAGTTTTGGCGGTTGTAAAAGCAGATGCATATGGGCATGGCTTAATCCCAGTTGCCAAAGCGGCAGTTGCTGCAGGTGCGCATTGGCTAGGAACTGCTTTATTAGAAGAAGGTATTGCACTTAGAGCAGCTGGAGTAAAGGCGCCATTAATTTGTTGGTTAACACCACTTGGTGAGGATTTGAAAACGGCGATTAAAAACAATATTGATTTATCTGTATCTTCAATGGAATTACTTGAAGAGATTATTGATGCTGGGCGAGCGGCCAATATTGTGCCGCGGATTCATCTAGAAGTAGATACAGGAATGACTCGTGGTGGCGTGCGAAATGATTGGGCAGAGTTTGTCGCCGAAATTGCAAAAGCGGTAAAAGATAATGGCGTAGAAGTAGTTGGTTTGTGGTCACATTTTGCTAGAGCAGATGAGCCAGATCAAAGTTTTAATCAACAACAATTAGATACTTTTCATAAACGGTTGGCAATTTTGATATCACAGGGAATTAATCCGCAATTTGTGCACATCGCTAATTCAGCGGCGGCACTTACTAACAAAGATTCTTACAAAAATATTGTGCGCTGGGGTATTGGGCTCTACGGATTATCACCTGATGTAAACACCTTAGGAAGTTCTGGCACATTAAATTTAAAGCCAGCGATGAAATTAAAAGCTAAATTACATCTAGTAAAAAAGGTCGAAGCCGGCGCCCAAGTTGGATACGGCGGAACTGCAACTGTTAATGCAAATACCAAAATTGGTGTTGTCACAATGGGATATGCAGATGGCATTCCGCGCAATACAAATAATTCTGCTGGTGTATTTGTCGCCGGCAAACGTGCACCATTACTAGGTCGCGTTTCCATGGATCAATTTGTTGTAGATCTTGGATTGCAATCAACTGCTAAAACCGGTGATGAAGTTGTTATTTTTGGTGATGGCAGCGCTGGTGAGTACACAATTGATGAATGGGCAAGCGCAGCAAGCACAATTAATTATGAAATAGTTACCCGAATCGGCCCACGCGTGCCTAGAATCTACCCTCGTGGGTAACAGTTCAGATCTGCTCTCGATAAAAAATCTCTCCGTATCTTTCGGTGGATTAAAAGCACTTTCAAATGTTTATTTAGATTTACATATAAATGAAGTTGTTGGATTAATTGGCCCAAATGGCGCAGGTAAGACCACATTATTTAATGCACTAAGTGGCATTGTCGGAGTAGATAGCGGCGAACTTGAAATAAATGGCAAGGGCCACAAATGGCCAAAAGCCCACCAATTAATTGATTTAGGAATCTCTCGCACACTACAAGGTGTTGGATTATTTCCAGAGTTAACTGTTTTAGAGAATGTGATGATTGGCGCAACAAAATCAGCCAAGAGTGGCTTAATAAGTAGCGCACTTGGATTTAACGGTAGAGATGAAAAGCGCCTTCGCGAAAAAGCTATGACTGCATTAGAGCGGGTATATGCATCAGGAATTGCAGATCGCAGAGCAGATTCACTTCCATATCCAGTTACAAAACGAGTAGCAATTGCTCGTGCACTAGTTAGTGAGCCAAAGGTCCTATTACTTGATGAGCCAGCCGGTGGCCTAGGCGCACAAGATATTGAATGGATGAATGGCTTAATTCATAACTTAGCTGCAAGTTGCTCGGTAATTTTGGTCGAACACCATATGGATGTTGTTATGTCAGTTTGTGATCGACTATATGTATTGAACTTTGGTGAGGTTATATCAAGTGGCAATGTAGAAACTGTTCGCAATGATCCAGCTGTGATTGCTGCCTATCTAGGAGTAAACAATTGAGTGGCTTAGTCGTTGAGAATTTAACAATTGATCATGGCGCTATTAGAGCAATTAATAAAG
>CAEZWN010000109.1_pt1 | contig 3129 bp, 2 predicted proteins | sample 7265001 | NCBI WGS metagenome assembly CAEZWN01 (sample SAMEA6813883, study PRJEB35770) | freshwater metagenome | biome: Freshwater; feature: Freshwater reservoir; material: water | place: Czech Republic | collected 2015-11-04 | depth 0.5m m
ACATGGCTATCTAATTAATAAATTTATTAATCAGAGTTCGCTTATGTTTATAGTCTTTTAACTTGTTTTTGTTTTGTACTTAAAGCAAAAAAATTCTAACTAAATAAATTTAATTAAAAAGTTTTAGTAATTAAGTTTCAAAGGTATTTATAAAACAATAAAAACATGAAAAAAATATTTAAAGAAATATTTTTTTACATGTTAATTAATGCCTTCGATTTCATGTTAGAAATCTTTGGCATTGACTTTATTGCACGTTGTTGAGTTCTCAAGGTACGACTGCGCATTGCTTTCAAAATTGCTTTCGATTACAAGGCAACCCATTTCCTTAATTTGCAGGCATGCCTACAAACCTTGAAAATCGGGGTTTTCCACACCCGGCCTTCTTCTGAAGTCCGTCTCGTATGGGGAGGTGAAATATAACCCCCTGCGGAAGGGGGGTCAAATTGAGATCAGCCCGAAAATCAGCGAAAAACGCTGGTTTTTTGGGTAGGGCTCAAAGAAGGACTACCGCCGCCAAATCTCGCTTTCCTTTTCGCAAAAGCAGGTACTTGCCATGCAGAAAATCCCCTTTTCCAGGGGTGAAATCCTCGGCCGAAACCTTCTGATTATTCAAATATGCCCCGCCCTCTTTAACGATTCTACGTGCGGCGGACTTGGAATCGACCACCCCTGAGCCTGCCAAAAGATCAACCCAGCTTGGAATCTGCTGATTTTTCATCAATTCAACCCTCGGCAATTGGGCTAAGGCTGAATCCAGGGTAGCCAGATCTAGCTCGGCAATATCGCCTTGTCCGAAAAGAGCTTTTGCTGCCATTTCCGCCATCTCACTCGCCTTTTGTCCGTGAATCATGGTTGTCATTTCCTGGGCCAAGGCGCGGTGGGCCTCTCTAGCTCCTGGATTTTCTTTAACAGTCTCAATTAACCTAGATATTTCCGCATGATCTTTCATTGAAAATACCTTTAATAACTTGGGCATATCCGCATCATCACTGTTTAACCAAAATTGGAAAAACTCATAAGGTGAGGTCATCTGCGGATCAAGCCAAATGGCTCCGCTGGCAGTTTTACCAAATTTACTGCCATCTGATTTAACCAACAACGGAACGGTTAAGGCATGCGCTGAACCACCCTCAACCTTTCGAATTAAATCAAGACCAGCAACAATATTTCCCCATTGATCGCTACCACCAATTTGCAAGATACATTCATGACGTCTAAATAATTCTAGATAATCAAAAGCTTGAAGAACTTGATAGGAAAATTCGGTATATGAAATACCACCGGCTTCTAATCTTGATGAAACTGAATCTTTAGAAAGCATTTGATTAACGCTAAAATGCTTTCCAATATCTCGCAGGAACTCTAGTGCCGATACTGGTTTAGTCCAATCTAGGTTGTTAGTTAGAACAGCACCTGATTTTTTATCATCAAAATCAATAATGCTTTCTAATTGTTTGCGAATTCGGGCAACCCAATCAGATACTACTGATTCATCATTTAAAGATCTCTCTTCATTGCGACCACTGGGATCGCCAACCAAACCAGTAGCTCCGCCAACTAATGGAATTGGTTTATGACCAGCTAATTGGAATCTGCGTAAAACTAAACAAACCACTAAATTTCCCAAATGCATACTTGGCGCCGTCGGATCAATACCAAGATATAAAGCAGCTGGATTTGCCAGAGCTTTCTCAAGCTCTGCGCGATCGGTAGTTTGGGCGATTAATCCCCGCCACTCTAAATCTGCCAGCAGTGCTTTCGTCATTGGCTGATCATGCCCGAAAACCGCTCTTGGATGCGGGAGATTTCTTTATTTACCTTCTTCAAATCTGATTCGATGTGGTTAATTGATTTTTCCACCGATCCACTTGATGTGCCAATTGATGAGGTTCTTGCAGATACCGCAGCCTGAACATTTAAATGATCTAATAAATCACCTTTTAATGCTGGGTGAATTTTGGACAACTCCACTACTGGTATTTCATGCAACTGAATCGAATGCTCTTCGCAATAGCGAACACATTTACCCGCAACATCATGGGCTTGGGCGAAGGCAACGCCCCTTTTCGCTAAGTAATCTGCAATCTCCGTTGCCAATGAAAAAGCAACATCAGCACCTTTTGAAATATTCTCCGTTTTAAACTTTGCAGTTGAAACCATTCCAGTTACAGCAGGAAGCAAAATTAATAACTGATCAATTGAATCAAAGACTGGCTCTTTATCCTCTTGCAAATCTCGATTGTAAGCAAAAGGTAAACCTTTTAGCACCACCAACAGTGCGGTTAAATTTCCAATGAATCGACCGCTCTTACCTCTTGCCAACTCAGCTACATCAGCATTTTTCTTTTGAGGCATAATTGATGAACCAGTTGAATAAGCATCAGATATTTCAACATAATTAAATTCAGCGCTGGACCACAACACAAACTCCTCGCCAATTCGAGAAAGATGAACTCCGATCATGGCGAGAATAAATAGAGCCTCTGCTGCAAAGTCTCGATCACTAACTGCATCAATACTGTTGGCCATAACTCCCTCAAAACCCAACTCTTTCGCAGAATTTTCCGGATTTGGTTGCAACGGAGAACCAGCTAGTGCACCGGCGCCAAAAGGAGAATATGAGTTCCGACGTTGCCAATCCATAATCCGATCAAGATCGCGCAATAATGCAACTGAATGTTTGGAAATTTCTTGCGCAAAAGTTATTGGTTGGGCATGTTGAGTATGTGTAAAACCGGAGGCAATAGTTTTAAGGTGTATTTTCGATTGCGTATTTAATGCATCAATTAATTCGCTGATTAGAACTGAGACTTCAAGTAAATGATCAATTAAATACAATTTGAAATCGGTAACAACTAGATCATTTCTGGATCTTCCTGCTCGAATTGAACCACCAATATCGCCACATTTAGCAATCAAACCCCGCTCGATAGCACTATGTACATCTTCATCAGCAGCATCAAAACTAAATTTGCCGGTACCGATCTCCTGCGCTAACTCCAATAAGGCTTTTTTTAAATCTTTGCCATCATTTTCCGAAATTACTTTCTCTGAAATCAGGTTAGAAAGATGAACCAGATTTACCTCTATTTCATAGGGAGCTAATCGCCAATCAAAATGAACGCT